>Ga0129308_1000980_pt1 | contig 34501 bp, 30 predicted proteins | sample L827metagenome_FD_94440 | JGI IMG/M metagenome (GOLD analysis project Ga0129308, IMG submission 94440) | Ring-tailed lemur group fecal microbial communities from Wisconsin, USA - L827 metagenome | ecosystem: Host-associated > Mammals > Digestive system > Large intestine > Fecal | place: USA...
CTCAGATGTCTGTGTTTTTCCTTTGATTGCACCATGCTGAGTGGTTGTTGCAATTTTTGCAACAACCACTTTCTCATCCAATTCACCGGTACTAAAAATATTTTTCAAATGTCTGCTAATTCCGGACTTATCTACACCAAAAAGCTCAGACATTGCTTTCTGAGTAACCCATAAGCTTTCATCCTTAATATATGCATTTACTGATACGTCGCCATCTTCTGAGTTGTACAATACCATTTCCATTTGCTTTGAAAAATCATTCAATTTTCACATCTCCTTCTGCATCCTTGATTCGGTAATAATCTTCCATATTCAAACTAAATTTCACATGAGTATCAGGTTTCCGTTTTCGGTTGCTCTTCTGCAACAACGTCACGCATTCCACATGCACCGTCCACGGAAACATGTCTACCGGTGTGGCTTCTACAAATTCATAGCCCAGCTCACCCAGCAGTTTCACGTCGCGTGCGAGGGTTGCCGGGTCGCAGGACACATATACAATACGTTCGATGCCTGCAGCGGCAACAGCTTGCAGCAGCTCCGGTTTACAGCCTGCTCTCGGAGGGTCAAGAATCGCAATCTCTGCATCGGCGATCATTGCGGCTACGTCCGCATCGACCGCTGTGCCGCCATGTGCCGTACCTGCAACATGTTTCGGCACAGTATGACCGCCCGATCTGTTACTGCTGTCCGGCGTCTCCACAGCATCAGAGTTCCCAGCAGCATCATTTACAGCGGCCGCCTGCAAAGACTCCGTTCTAGTTCCTGCTCCCACGTATTTTGGCAGGACATCTTCCGCGCACCCGCAGATATATCTGGCATTGACGATACCATTGATGACCGCGTTGCGGTTAGCATCGACAACTGCTTCCCTGACGCGTTCGATTCCCACGACACCGCGGGCGATATCAGCACAGTATAGTCCGATCGTACCAACGCCGCAGTAGAGATCCAAAATTACCGGCTTTCGACCATATCCAGCCTTCGCATTTTCAGCAGTTTTCGCATTGACTCCGGTTCCATCATCGGCATTCGGCTCCATCACCATCACCGATTTCCCGGCAATGTTTCCTTGTCCTGCAATTCCCGGAATTACTTCCTCTGAAGCGCACGCTTTTACAATCACCTCTTCCTTAAAATCATTTCCGCAGCCTTCTTCCGCACATTCTGTGCATTCTCCACGGTCTCCTTTTTTCCTGCCATCTTCAATACATTCAATGCGCTCAGACTCCTCCGATTTCTTTTTACAATCCCCCGCAGCAGAATCCTCTGAAGCTGCAGATACAGACGATCTGTCGGCTGTGATCGACTGCTGACAATACGCTTTCACCACGTCGTACAACCGCTTCATCTGCACGGGATTGACCTGATAAAAGCTGGACGGTGAAATTTCAAATACCAGCTCCCCGATCTCATCCCGAATCACCGGTTTGCCGGCGATCACAATATTTTCATCGCCCAAGACACCGTCTTTGGCGCCGTCTTTTTTCTGATTCACATTGATGACCACGCTCTCCAGAGAATACCCCACCTCATAAATAGCATCATCGAGCATTTCAATCAGCTTCTGCGCGTTGGGAATTCCCTTGCCGTTGATCACCAGCACCACCATCACCTCACCGGTCATAAACCCGGTTTTGACGATCAGATGGCGCAGCAGACCTTTTTCCCATCGTGGATCCCAGGCTGTAATATGATCCTCCTCCATAAAACGCCGCAGCGCATCTGCTGCCGCCATTGCCGGCAGAGACTGAAGATAACAATCTTCGCAATCTACCACCTCATGGCTCTTTGCACGGAAAAATCCCACAGCCGGTTCCCCAAGGTTTTCTACAATCCCGCCCTTGCGTGTGATAATTCCACCGGTGCTGACCGGAAACTGCGCTTTGTTTCGATACCGGAACGGACCGTTCCCTTCGTTGTCGGTATCCTCCATACGGATGATCGGGCGAATTACCGGTGCCTCCAGCCCCGCCAGACGCTGCAGCTTTTCCGTAACCTGCTTCTGTTTCAGTCTTACCTGTGCCGGATAGTCCATCCTCCCATAAGCACAGCCTCCGCACCCTGCTTGAAAATAAGTGCAGTCAAAATCTTCAATTCTGTCAGCAGAAGGCTCCAGAATCTCCAGCATTTTTGAAAAAGCATAGTTTTTCTTCACCTTTGTCAGCTGTATTTTCACGGTATCACCGACAACTGCTCCCGGCACGAACACTACCAGCCCTTCTGCTCTGCCGATGCCCTGCCCTTCGCTGCTCATATCTTCAATCTTTACAGTACATACGTTTCCTTTTTCCATCGCTGCTTCCCTTTCCGGCTTCTTCGCATTGGTATCGCCATCTTCTTTTCCAGGCTCTAAATAAGCTCTCGTATTTCCTGCCGCTCCACATTTTCCGGCAATCTCAATTTGTTCCGTACATGCCCTGAATCCCAATTTTCTATATTCACGCTTCCATCAGCGTCAAACCCATCAGCTTCAAAAATTCTTCAGGCTCGATAGGCTTGATCCCCCCCAATCAATAACCGTTCAGCCTCAGTCCATCAGCTTTTGAAACAGCTGATAAACCTCCGGCGCATCTTTCTTCAGACGAATCGGCTTCAGATCCGGTGTTGTAAACCCGTGACTGCTGCTGCCGGTCACATGCACCTGTCCGCTTTCCTCTCCCCGTACTTCATACCCCAGTACCACCGATGCGCCTTTGAGCTTTTCAACCCAGCAGGAAAGCAGCAGCACTTCATCATAGACTGCCGGCGTCTTGTATTCCGCCGTTACGCCCAGTACCGGCATGAGAATACCCTGTTTTTCCATCGCGTCATAGGAATAACCGCTTCGGCGGAAAAATTCCGTCCGTGCCGTTTCAAAATATCGAATATAGTTCGAATGATGCACGATTCCCATGGCATCCGTTTCATAATACTGTACCCGTATTCTCGCTTCATATTTTTTCATATCGCTTATCCTCCCGTCCAATCAAAACGCTATAACGTTTTGGCAATTTCCTCGATGCGCCGCAGTCTATTGTTGACACCCGACTTGGAAAGCGGCGGGTTCATCAGCTGCCCCAGCTCGGCGATCCCGATTTCCGGATACTGCAGCCGCAGCTCGGCAGTCTCCCTCAGCTTTGGCGACAGATAATCCAAGCCTCGCTTTTCTGCAATTCTGCGAATCCACTTAACCTGATTTTCAGAAGCTGCCAGCGCCTTGTTAATATTGGCTTCATCCAGATTGCTGGCACGCAGCGTCTGATTTCGAAGTTCCTTCATCATCATCACTTCATCGAATTTCAAATGCTGATTTCCGGCTTCCATAATTGCCAGCATATCCTTGATCTGTTCGCCGGTTTTCAGGTAGACGCCATATCCATGTTTGCGGGCGGTGATTTTCGCACTGATATCATCAAAGCTGTTGAAAACTCTGCGCAATTCCTTTGCCAGGGTTTCCGTTCCGGTCGCAATCTCAAAATGATAGGCCTTTTCGGGGTTATTGATCGTACCCGCTGCCAGAAAAGCGCCGCGGATATATGACCGTCTGCAGCACTTATTGCGGATCAACCCGTCGTAAATGCCGTCGCTGATAAAATTCATGCCTTCCTTTACCATCAGAATCCCGGTTTCCCGCAAAATCTGTTCACTCAGATCTTCCGGTCCAATATAAAGCATGTAGGCATGTCCCTTTTTCAAAGCGCTGCCCTGCCCCATGACAACCGAAGCATCGATGGAAAAATAGGCTTTCATTAATTTCTTATAATGTCTGGCAACGGCCGGGTTGGAAGTGGTCATGATAATCTTAAATTTTCCTCCGCCTGCCAGCTGGATGCTCCCGGCAACCCGCATGAAACCTGCAATTTCAGCAAGCATGCAGCATTTTTTCTCCGGGATAATTCGTGCCAGCTCGTTTTTTGTTTCTGATGCAAATGACATTGTTCCACCTCTGAAAAGAGCCCCTCCGCGCACTGCGAAGAGACTCGCTTTTGATAAATAAAGAATCACGGTTAGCGCTTCTGCATAAATCTGCAAACGCTACAGATCCCGGTGTTCCAGTGAAGTCCGTCTGCCCTGTTCCTGCAGTCTGCGATTCAGCTCATTGGCTACCGCAACCGATCTGTGATGTCCTCCCGTGCAGCCGATACAGATATTCAGACTGTATTTGCCTTCCTTGATATAACACGGGATCAGCAAATCGATCATGTCGACCGCTTTTTCCAGAAAATCCTGCGTAATCTGCTGCTTCAGCACGTAATGGCTGACCTTCGCATTATTTCCGGTCAGCGGCCGCAGAGATTTCACATAATAGGGATTAGGAATAAACCGCATATCAAATACCATATCTCCTGCCATCGGCGTACCCCGTTTATAACCAAAGGACATGATATTGATCATGAAGCTCTGCTTCGTTTCCCCGGATGTGATCAGATGCTTGATCTCGTCCCAGAATTGAGCGGTTTTCAGGTTGGAAGTATCAATGACATAATCTGCAATATCCCGCAGCGGTTTCAGCCTCTCCCGCTCCTTTCGAATTCCCGATTCCACAGAACCGCCTTCAGCCAGCGGATGGCTTCTGCGCGTCTCGTTATATCTTCGCAGCAGCACGCGATCCGTCGCTTCCAGATAAAGGATCTTATAGTCGATACCGCCGCGCTTCAATTCTTCCATCGAATCCTTGAAGTCATCAAACAGCTTGCCGCCGCGCACATCGATGATAAAAGCAGCTTTATCGATGCCCTTCCCGGTTGCCGTCAGGTCAATAAAGCTCTGAATCAGCGCCGGAGGCATATTGTCGATGCAGTAATAGCCCATATCCTCCAGACAATCGATCGCTTGTGTTTTTCCTGCACCAGATAATCCTGTTATGATGATTGCTTTCATTCTTTCTCCTTTATATTTACGATTCGTTTCAAATCCAGACCGGCGCGAACAGCACGTTCCAGCCCGGCCTGAAAATCGCCGACCCGATTTGGTGTATGTGCATCGCTGCTGATAATAAACTGCACACCTTCCACCTCCGCCGCGATTCTGATTTCTTCCTCCGTCATATGTCCATGCCAGGTATTGATTTCCATCAGAGTATCCGTCTCAGCGCAGACCTCCGCAATCGTTTTGATATCAAACGGACCCTTGTCCCCCGGATGCGTCAATATGGAAATATCGTTTTCCCGCAGCGCACGGATCACCATTTCGGTATTTGATTTGCGAAGACTTTCTTCCCCCAGCTTAAGCCCCTTGTTCCAGAGCCAGTTTCTCACACAGCTGCAGCCGAACAGCCCATAATGATAGCCGGCGATCACAAAATCAAATTCCTCGAATTCCTCCGGCCGTACATCCAGTCCGTTTCCGCCCTTGATGATATTGGCCTCCACGCTCATCTTAACATTGAGCTTCGGATATTTCACATTCATGCGCTCAATATCATTCCGCAGATTCACAAACTCATTCCGGTTGACACCATAAAACAGATGCCCCGGTCCATGATCCGATATGGCGATAAACTCCAGCCCCTGATTGAACGCCTCTCTGACATTATCCTCTACCGATCCCTTCCCATGGGAATAGGTCGTATGCGTATGTAAATCATACAGCAGCTCATACTGCTCCGCTACATTTGCTTCTCTAATCTCCAATAATCCTTACCTCCGGCTCCAGCCTTACTCCAAACTGATCGAATACAGTTTCCTGCACGATCTCCATTAACTGTAAAATATCAGTTGCTGTCGCGCCGCCGGTGTTGATGATAAATCCGGCATGTAGCTCAGACACCTGCGCGCCGCCGACAGAAAGTCCCTTCAATCCGGCATCCTGAATCAGCGTTCCCGCAAAATATCCGGTTGGACGCTTGAAAAAACTGCCCGCACTCGGATAAGATACCGGCTGTTTCTCATTTCTTCTCGCCGTAAGCTCCGAAATTTTCGCCCTGATTTCTTCCTGCTTCCCGGGTTCCAGATTTAACACAACTTCTACCGCCACATCACCGCTTTCCTGCAGCAATGAGTGACGATACCCCATGTCCAATTCTTCAGCAGTCCTATAAAAATCCCGGCTTCCATCCGGCGAGATGAGACGAACCCGCTCCAGAACCTGTACCAGTTCACCACCATAAGCGCCGGCATTCATAAAAACAGCGCCTCCAATGCTGCCCGGAATTCCCGATGCAAATTCAAAGCCTGAAAGGCTTCCGCAAACCGCTGCATTTGAGACAGCAGACATAAGCGCCGCAGCACCGCAGATCAGCCGGCTGCCGTCCTGCCTTACAGAATGAAATGCTTCTCCCAGCTTAACAATCGCACCGTGGTACCCGCTGTCCTTGACCAGGATATTGGAACCATTGCCTAAAATCATATGCGGATAATGCTCCTGCTCCAGCAGCCCCAGTACCGCCTTCAGGGCCTCAATATCCTGCGGCATAACCAGAAGATCAGCCGTCCCTCCCGCACGAAATGAAGTATGGCGCGCCATATCTGCCTGCTCTATGACATCATGTTCTGATACAATCTGTTTTAACTGTTCCGTTATTGTCATTCTACTTACCGTCCTGTTCCTCCGTTGTCATTTTCTTTTTCCGAATCCAACGTTTTTTCCTCGTACGCCGAATCCGATAACTATCTATCTTATAGTCCGACGTTTCCGTCGAAAATCCCTTGCGCTCCAATCTGTGATTGATCGCTCTGGATGAATAAGCATACACAATTGCGAATACCGGGATGCCGATCACCATGCCAATAAATCCGAACAGGCCGCCGCCGACCAAGACGGCAAACAGTACCCAGAAGCTTGGCAGCCCGGTGCTGTCTCCCAGAATCTTCGGTCCCAGAATATTCCCATCAAACTGCTGCAGCAGCAGAATAAATACCAGAAACCAGATACACTGCTTCGGATCCACCATCAAAAGCAGCAATGCCGATGGAATTGCCCCGATAAACGGACCGAAAAACGGAATAATATTGGTTATTCCTATTATACAACTGATCAGCAGGGAATATTCCCATCCGAATATACTCATAAAGATAAAGCAGAGCACTCCGATAATGATCGAATCGATGATCTTGCCGTTGATGAAGCCGCCAAAGGTCTTATTGGTAAAGTTCGCCCCCTCCAGAATCTCCTTGGCTGTACTTTCCTTAAAAACAGCCAGTATGAACTTCTTGCTCTGCGCAGCAAACGTATCTTTGCTGTTGAGAAAATAAGCACAGATGATAACCCCGATAAAAAAGTTCTTCAATCCGCTGATCACACTGAGCAGCCCCTCGGATACGCTGCTCACAATTGAGCTGTATTCCGGCAGAACCGTATTCATCACAAAATTGATGGCATTCTCTGTAAAGTTATTGATCCATCCATCCAGAATTTCCTGCAGCTGCGGATAATTGCCCAGATGCGTATTCACCCAGATCTTGAAGCTGTCCATGCTCGAAGGCAGAATATCGATGATTTTCATAATACTTTCGATCAATCCCGGAATAATCATCCAGAGGATGCCTGCAACGATGACAAACAGCACCGCCAGCGATACGATCGTGCCGATGCCCTTGGACAGCATCAGTTCCTTTGAAAACCGCCGCATCTTGCGATTCAGCAGTGTATACATATTCCTTACCGTGAAATTATAAACCGGACAGAGCAGATATGCCATTACCAGCCCATATAAAAAAGGGGCGATAATTCCCGTACAGACCCCCAGCAGACCCCGCACCGCCGAAAATCTATAAATTGCAAAAAATACAGCCACACTGCATATAATCACCAGAAATGCAGTCAGACCCCATTGATAATGTTTTTCCTCTAAACGTATCTTCATGGCTCACCTCTATGCCCTTATTTTACAATAATTTATAGGCAAAGTCTCTACCTTTTTCCGTTATCCTGTAATTTTTCTATTTTTTCCTGATTTAGGGTTGAATTTATCTTGTTCTAATGTATAATAATAACATCTTGTAAATTTTTATGCATAAATATGCAGAGTGAAATAGAAGAGAAAACGTTTTAGGAGGAGAAACAAAATGGCAAAAGAGAAAGTCGTATTAGCTTATTCTGGCGGGCTTGATACTTCTGTTATCATGACCTGGCTCAAGGAACATTACGATTATGATGTAATTGCTGTATGTTGCAATGCAGGACAGAAAGAAGATTTTGAGGCAATTGAAAAGAAAGCGATCGCTACCGGTGCGATCAAGGCAATCACAATTGATTTGAGAGAAGAATACATTACAGATTATATTTATCCAACATTGAAGGCCGGCGCAATTTACGAAGGTCAGTACATGCTGGGAACCTCCATGGCAAGACCGCTGATGGCAAAGAAGCTGGTCGAAGTTGCAGAAGCCGAAGGCGCTTTCATCATCGCACACGGCTGTACAGGAAAAGGAAATGACCAGGTTCGTTTCGAAACAACCATCAAGGCACTGAACCCGGCAATCAAGATCATCGCTCCTTGGAGATTCTGGGATTTCAACTCACGTGAAGACCTGATCGAATACGCCAAGGCACATAACATTCCAATCAGCCAGACCACAAAGAAAATCTACAGCCGTGATGAAAATATCTGGCACATTTCCCACGAGGGCGGAGAACTGGAAAATCCTTGGAACGAACACCTCGACACAATTCACGTGCTGAGCGTACCGCCGGAACAGGCTCCGGATGAAGTCACTTATATCGATATTGATTTCGAAGCAGGTATCCCGGTGGCACTCGATGGTGAAAAAATGGATCCGATTACGCTGCTGACAAAGCTCAATGAACTGGGCAGCAAGAACGGTGTCGGCACAATCGATATTATTGAAAACAGACTGGTCGGCATGAAATCCCGAGGCGTTTATGAAACACCGGGAGGCACGATTCTCTTCGCAGCTCACGCCGGACTGGAACAGCTGATTCTCGACAGAGATACGATGCAGTATAAGAATATCGTAGCACAGAAATTCGCACAGCTGGTTTACGACGGTCTGTGGTTTACTCCGGTTCGCGAAGCAATCAGCGCTTTCGTAGATGTTACACAGCAGCAGGTAACCGGTACGGTAAAAATGAAGCTCTACAAAGGAAGCGCTACGGTAGCAGCCAAGAAATCACCTTACTCCCTCTACAACGAAGAATTTGCTACCTTTAGTAAGGATGATGTATACGACCAGAGCGACGCAGAAGGATTCATCAATCTGTTCTCCCTGCCGCTCAAGATCCGTGCAATTCAGAAACAGACTGTAGAAGGAGGAGCCAAGGAACATGAAGCTTTGGAAAGGAAGGTTCTCAAAGGCGGCGACTTCATCTGCTAATGAATTCAACGCGTCCATCGAGTTCGACCAGAGATTATATAAGGAAGACATCACCGGAAGCATTGCCCATGCGAAAATGCTGGGAAAACAGGGTATTATCACGCTTGAGGAATCCGAACTGATCATCAGAACACTGCAGGAAATTCTCGCGGATATCGAATCCGGAAACGTGGAATTTACAATTGATTCCGAAGATATTCATATGAACATCGAAACGATCCTCACAGAGCGCATCGGTGCAACCGGAAAAAAACTACATACAGCAAGAAGCCGTAACGATCAGATTGCAGTCGATATCCGTCTCTATCTGAAAAAGGAAACAGCTGCGATTGATATTCTGCTGAAAGAACTGCTGGAGGCATTGGAAAAACTGGCCAAAGAACATACCGATACGGTAATGCCCGGCTATACGCATCTGCAGAGAGCGCAGCCGGTCACTCTGGCATACCATCTGCTGGCATATTATCAGATGTTTGCCCGCGACCGGGAGCGCTTCGCAGACTGCCTGAAACGCATCGACAGGCTCCCGCTGGGAAGCGGCGCACTTGCGGGCACGACGTACAATACCGACCGTGATTTTCTGGCGGAAGAACTGGGATTTGCAAGCGTCCTTCCCAACGGAATGGATGCCGTCGCCGACAGAGATTTCGCCATCGAATTCATTAACTGCTGTGCCGTTGCCATGATGCACCTGTCCAGATTCTGTGAAGAGCTGATTTTGTGGAGCTCCGTAGAATTCAGCTTTGTGGAGATCGACGACTCCTTTTCAACAGGAAGCAGCATCATGCCGCAGAAAAAAAATCCGGATATGGCAGAACTGATCCGTGGAAAAACCGGTCGCGTATACGGTGATCTGATGAGTCTGCTGACAATCTGTAAAGGTTTGCCGCTGGCTTATAACAAGGATCTGCAGGAAGATAAGATTCCTGTCTTCGATGCCGCAGATACCTTAAAAGCCTCCGTCGGCATCTTTACGGAAATGATTCTGACGATGACCGTTAAAGAAGAAAATATGGAACATGCAGCCAAATACGGCTACATGAACGCGACGGATGCCGCCGACTATCTGGTTTCCAAAGGCATCCCATTCCGTGACTGCCATGAAATCATTGGCAAAATCGTACTCTACTGCATCAACAAGGGAATTGCCATCGAAGAACTGAGCATGGAAGAATTCAAATCCTTCTCAGACAAGTTCGAGGATGATATCTACGAAAAAATTGCAGTCCGAAGCTGCATTCAGGCGAAAAAATCAAAGGGTTCCACATCCTTTGAAAGCGTAAAAGCGCAACTTGCTGCAATTGATGCACAGAAATAACAAAATCAAACTAAAATAGAATAGGTTTTAAACCTCAAACGCTCAAACAATGGAAAAGCCCGATTTTCTTACCGAAAAATCAGGGCTTTTTCTACGTCTGCAAGCATTCCATTCCGCAACTCCATCCCGAAAACAGAACGATCTTCATCCCGGCAATTCGCTTTGGGTTTCAACCGTTCAAATTCCATAATATCCGGACAGCAGTACGGTCGCAATCGGCAACGTCACCACAGAAAACAAGGTAGTCAGCGCTACGCCTTCCGCCGCCAGCTGTGTATTTTTTTCCGCGCTGTTTGCAATCGCAACGATCATAACCATCGTCGGAAATGCAGATGCGTAAATTATGGTCAGCTTGGCGATGTCATAGAGCGGCAGCCAGTTCACGGCCAGAAACGTCAGCGCCGGCCATATCGTCTGCCCGATGATCGAAATCAAAACCAGCTTTTTCTTGAGAATGATTCTCGGAATATCACTCGCTGCCAGCTGAATCCCCAGGATCAGCATCGAAACCGGAATCGTGACATCCCCGATCGGGGTTAAAAGATTATTCAGAAAATCCGGCAGTTTGATGCCCGCAAATAACATAACCGTTCCCAAAACAGCAGCACCAGAGCACATGTTGAGCATCGGCCGAAACGTCTGCTTCCAGTTTCGCCGACCGCGGCTCTCCTTCACACTGCCCGCACCGTTTTGGCTATCGCTTCCGCCGATGCCAACCTGCACAATGCCCACGGTGTAAGAATAAATACTCAGAGCAATATTGCTCAGCACCATATAATACAAACCCTGATTCCCAAAGGCGGCCTTCGCAACCGGAAATCCCATAAATCCTGTATTATTTGCTGTCAGAAAAAACGTATACAGACCGAAATCCTCCTTCGGAACCCGAAGCAGTTTTACGATTCCGCAGGCGACGAGAAAACCGGCGCCATAATAAACAAACGTTCCCACAAGCACCTGTATTGTCGCAGCCAGTGTATCGGGAGTCAGCTCATTATTGGTGATCGAAGTAATCAAAATACACGGGCTGGTGACATTCAGCAGAAGCTTGATTAAATAATCATTTGCTTCAAACGGCAGCAGCTTTGTTTTGCAGCAGAGATATCCGATGGCGATCATTGCGAAAACCACAAGTATTTTTGAAAAGATAACACTCATAAAAACTCTCCGTAACGCAAACAGGATATGATTTTCTCTGTGCGATTATATCATATCCCGCTTGCCTGTTGTTATTTTATATGAAAGATTGGAGGATAAATTATTTACTCAAATGCACGCTCCAGAATGCCCTCAATATCAGCTTCTTTCAGCTTACAAGGGTTCACTCCGAGCAATCTATATTCCATGGTGCCTTTGATGATTTCCGGGAACATTTCCCTCGTTACGCCGACATCCTTCAGCTTCATCGGTACATGCAGATCCTCTGCAAGCTGGAACACCGCGTCAACGGCAAGCTGTGCCGCATCTCGTTCGGAAAGCCCTTCTACATTTTCGCCCATTGCCACAGCGATATTCTTGAATTTTGCCAAATTTCCCACTACATTTCGCTCCATACAGTACGGCAACAGCAGAGAGTTCGCCACACCATGCGCCACATGCGCTACGGCTCCGATGGTCTGTGCAATACCATGAACTACGCCAAGTCCGCCGTTCATGAATGCCACACCTGCAATCGTGCTGGCAATCGCCATATTGGTTCTGGCTTCCATGTTGCTGCCATTCGCCGTTGCCAGTCTGATGTTTTCAGAAATCATCTTGATGGCTGCAAGTCCCATCGCGTCGCTGACCGGCTCTGCATTCAGAGAAACATAGGATTCGATGGCGTGTGTCAGCGCATCCATGCCGGTCGTTGCTGTAATAAACGGCGGCATGCCAACCTGCAGCGTCGGATCGATGAAGGCCATCTTCGGAATCAGATTTTCATGTGTGACCGAAACTTTCGTCTGATCCTGATTGTTCGTGATTACGGATGCCGCTGTCATTTCACTGCCTGTACCAGCCGTTGTCGGAATGCAGACCAGCGGCATGATTTCCTTCGTCACTTGTTTGGTTCCGCCGAACAGGTAGTCCCGGACAGAACCTTCATGCGTCTGCAGCATGCACATCGCCTTCGCTGTATCGATCGGGCTTCCGCCGCCGACTGCCAGAACGACATCGGCTCCGCTGTTACGCAGGATATCCGCTGCTTCATCAACAATTTCAATCGTCGGGTCAGGAATCAGCTCATCATATACCTGATAATCGATACCGCCTGCCTCCAGACCATCCGCTACTTTATCAATTATCCCCGCAGCAACAATTCCTTTATCCGTTGCTACGAAAACCTTTTTAAATCCCATTTCATCCTTGAGGATCGTTCCCAGCTTTGCGGAAATCCCTTCGCCAAATCGTACCTTAGCCGGCATCTTAAAGATAAAATCTTTCATGACAAATCCCTCCTTGTATCTCGTATTCGTCTACTTCTGCACCTTACTGGAATCCTTCCAGATTCCCATTTTTTTTGCTGCTTCCGTCAGTTCTTCTCTGAAATCAGGATGCGCGATGGAAATCAGCAGTTCCGCTCTTTCGTAAGTATTTTTCCCCTTCAGGTTCACAGCACCGTACTCTGTTACGATATAATGCACACCGCTTCTTGGTGTCGATACGATAGAACCTGTCGGCAGCGTCGGTCTGATCAGCGATTCTCTGCTGCCATCCTTCAGCGTTCTGGTTGATGGCAGGCACAGGAAGCTCTTGCCGCCGTCGGACTTGAATGCACCCATGACGTAATCCAGCTGACCGCCGGTGCCGCCGATGTGCTGCAGCCCTGCGGACTCAGAGTTCACCTGACCGAACAGGTCAACCTGCAGACAGCTGTTGACGGAGATCATTTTATCATTTCTGGAGATGATATCCACATCATTTACATAATCAACCGGTGCCACCTGCATCATCTGGTTGTCATCGATCCAGTCATACAATTCCTGAGATCCCATCGCAAAGGTAAACGTCATCTTGCCGGTGTTCTGCTTTTTATTTCCAGTCAGCTTACCAGCCTTGAACAGCTTCAGATAAGCATCTACAAACATTTCCGTATGTACGCTCAAATCATCGATCTCGGATTCTGCGATCAATTTGCCGACATAATTTGGAAAACCGCCGGTGCCAAGCTGCAGCGTACTTCCGCTCTCGATCAGCTTTACAATATGCTCTGCCATCTTCATTTCCACTTCATTGGCATCCTTGGCATTGATCGTTGGCAGCGGTGTATTGCTGCCTTCTACCACGTAGTCCACCTGACTGATATGAATGCAGTTTTCATTTCCGTGCGTGATCGGCATCTTTTCATTGACTTCGACAATAATCTTGTCAGCATTTTTGAGAATCCCCCAATATTCTGCCACCTGAGGACCCATATTGAAGTTGCCGGAATCATCCATCGGCGCCACCTGCAGCATAGCAACTGCAAATTCCGGTCTGCATTCTTCGTAAAACTTCGTGTTTTCGCGGAACTGAACCGGCAGGAACCAACAGTTTCCGTCTTTGTTGCACTTTCGTTCTATGCCTGTAAAATGGCTGCTGGAGTAATGGAAATGCTTGCTGTCCGGATCAGCCTGCAGGGTCTTTGGTTTTTCTGCATAGCTCCACATCGTCGTGCAGATTGTAACATCTTCCAGTTCTTCTGCCCTCTTTGCCAAAGCCGCTTCCAAATCTACAACAACGCCGGAAAACAATCCCAGATGAAGATAATCTCCGGATTTTACAGCTTTCACAGCCTCATCTGCTGTTACCAGTTTCTGCTTGTAAGCCTCCTGCACCTGATCCATCGGCACCCACTTTGTTACTTTACAACTCATTTTCGTCTCCTTTTTTCCTGAAATATTCTTAGTCAACAGCTTCTACAACGACTGCAGTACCCATACCGCCTCCAGCGCAAAGTGTAGCCAGACCGTAGCGTACCCCTCGCTTCTTCATTTCGTACATCAGACTGATAACGATTCTGGAGCCAGTTGCACCAACCGGATGTCCCAGAGAGATCCCGCCGCCATTTACATTCAGCAGCGCAGGATCGATGCCCAATTCTCTCTGGCATGCGATACACTGAGAAGCAAAGGCTTCATTGATTTCAAACAGACCGATATCGTCAATCGTCAAACCAGCCTTGTCCAAAGCCTTATGGGATGCACTGATTGGTCCGATGCCCATTACTTCCGGTTCTACGCCAGTCGTTGCCACCGATACGACTCTGGCAATGATCGGAACGCCCAGTTCCTTTGCTTTTTCCTCTTCCATCAGGATCACGCCGGATGCTGCATCGTTCATGCCTGATGCATTTCCAGCCGTTACTTTGCCGCCCTCTAAGAACGATGGCTTCAGTTTCGCCAGCTTTTCGAGACTTGCATCTCGCTTCGGATATTCATCGGTATCATAGGTTGTCTCGCCTTTTCTGCTCTTTACCGTGATCGGAATGATCTCGTCCTCAAATCTGCCCGCATCAATCGCAGCAATTGCCCGCTTCTGGCTTTCCAATGCATAAGCATCCATATCTTCTCTCGTCACATGGTATCGTTCTGCAACATTTTCAGCAGTAATTCCCATACCTGGACCTACTCCGAGATTGGTCAGAGAATCCCACATGGAATCTCTCAATTCCATATGCCCGAACTTCTGTCCATATCTTGCATTAAATACCATGTGCGGCGCTGTACTCATGCTGTCAGCTCCGCCTGCCATGATGCAGTCCGCTTCCCCGGCTCTGATCTGGTAAAATCCCATCTGAATCGAGGACATCGAAGAGGTACAGTTTCTGTGGATCGTGATCCCCGGCACGGAAACAGGCAGACCCGCCTTCACCAGTGCCACTCTTGCCAGGTTGTTCTCCTTATAGGTTCTCTGATAGTTGCAGCCCCAGATAACATCCTCGATAATCGCCGGATCGATTTCTGCCCGCTTAACCAATTCCTGCATAACAGGAATACTCAAATCCAGTGAAGTGATCGTTTTAAACTGCCCGCCGATGGTTCCGATCGGAGTTCTGCATCCGGCTACAATTACAACATTTCTCATTTTTGCCTCCATTTCTATTTATTTGTGTTCTGTAATATGTGTTTCTGTATACGTTTCTATTTTCCCTGATAATCGGGCTTTCTTTTCTCCAGAAAGGCCCGCATTCCTTCTTTCTGATCTGCGGTACGAAACAGTGATGCCCAGTTATCACATTCCATGTCGATGCCGGCTGTCACGCTCGAAGCATTCAGACCATCAAGGATCGTTTTTTTCGCTGTTTTCATGGCAATCGGTGCTTTGGCTGCCAGCTTTCCTGCAAACTTCAATGCCTCTTCATACAGAGTTTCTTCTGCTGTCACACGATTTACCAGTCCGAGCTGGAGCGCCCGTTCTGCACCGATCGTATTTCCGCTGAAAATCAACTCCATGGCAGCCGATGCACCGATGAGTCTGGGTGCGCGGATGGTTCCGCCTGCTCCCGGCATGATCCCCAGATTGATTTCCGGAAATCCCATTTTCGCCGTTTCCGCTGCAAAACGGATGTCACAGGTCAAAGCCAGTTCCAGCCCTCCGCCCAACGCAAAGCCGTCAATTGCGGCAATTGTTGGAATCTGCAATGCTTCAATCTGGTTATAGACCGGAGAAAATACAAAGGCCTTCGCCTCATCTTCACTGCATTCCACCATATCTCCAATATCAGCTCCTGCGGCAAAATTCTTCTCGCTGTAAATCAAAAGCGCACGAACGGTTTCATCTGCGGCAACCTGTGCAACTGCCTCTCCAATATCGTCCACAATTTTTCTGGACAATGCATTCAGCGCTTTCGGTCTATTGATGCCGAGAACTGCCACATTTCCTTCTTTTTTATAAATTACTTCGCTCATCTTCCCTACCATTTCTATTTCTTGTAATCATAGAATCCTTTTCCGGATTTTCTGCCATATTCACCGCGCGCATAACGCTCTGTGAGACAAGCCGCCGGACGATCTGCCAGATCTCCGGAATTTCGGAATTTTTCCATGTATACGTTATATTCCAGATCAATTCCCGTCATATCCAGCGTTTCCAAAGGTCCCATGGAATGTCCCAATGCCCCTTTTACAGCAGTATCGATATCCTCAACGGAAGCGATACCCTGATCCACCAGATAACACGCCTCTCTCGTCAAAGCGCTGAAGATCCTGTTTACTACGAATCCGTAAATTTCTTTTTCAATGGTTACCGGCGTTTTGCCGATGCTTTCCACAAACGCATACACCGTATCAAAGGTTTCCTGCGATACGTGAGGACCTTTTACAACTTCCACGATCTTCATCACGAGCGCAGGATTGAAAAAGTGCATGTTGATTACCTTGGAAGGGTCTTCCACTGCATCCGCAAAGCGGGAGCTTACGATATAAGAGCTGTTGCTGGCATAAATCGTATGTGCCGGCGTAATCTTATCGATAGACGACAAAGCTGCCTTTTTAATCGCTACGATATCGGATACGGCTTCAATCACCAGATCTGTGTTCTTTCCTGCCGCCTGCAGGTCTGTCGTAAACTGCAATCTGCGCTGAATTTTTTCAGCCTCCTCTGCTGTCATTTTTTCCTTGGCGATTCTCTTCGCAAACCAGTTTTTCGAAAACTCTTCTGCCTTGACAACCATCTCCGGCTTGATGTCATAGCAAACCACCTCATATCCGTAAATGGCAGCCTGCATGGCAATCTGATTGCCCATCAGCCCCGCACCGATTACAGCTACTTTTTTAATATCCATTTTCATTCCCTCTTTCTATTTGTCCAATTCTCTTGCAAAAACGGCCGCACCCAGTGCTCCCATAGCCTGCGGGTCTTCCAGACTGATGATATCGATATGGAGTTCATCGGCCACCGCTTGCACCAGATTATGATTCAAAGCAGCTCCACCGGTCATCACCACAGAAGGCTTCACATCAATCCGGTTTGCCAGTCCTGAAATTCGTTTGGCAATCGAGCGATGCGCGCCCAATGCGACATCCGCCCTCGCCTGCCCCTCAGAAAGCTGTGAAATCATTTCCGATTCAGCGAACACGGTGCAGATGCTGCTGATGGCAACGCCGTCCTTTCCCCGATCCGCCAGATCTGAAAGCTCTTCTAATTTACAGCCCAGAACTCTTGCCATAACCTCCAGAAAGCGTCCGGTACCTGCCGCACATTTCTCATTCATGACGAAATTATCTACCTTTCCGCGATCATTCAAACGAATGACCTTGGCATCCTGCCCTCCGATATCAATGATGGTGGAAGCCTCCGGAACAAGATAACTAACACCCTTTGCATGACAGCTGATCTCCGTAATCTGCTTATCGGCATCGCCAAACAACAGTCTGCCGTATCCCGTGGCAACACATTTTCGGATTTCCGTCCGTCTTAATCCCGCCTGTTTCAGCGCACCTTCCACGGCCTGTTTCGGTCCGTCAGTGCCTGTCCCAATATCAATAATCTCCCTGCCAACAACTTGTCCTTCTCGATCCAGAATCACAGCCTTGGATGTCGTTGATCCAATATCGACCCCCAGATACATGGCCGCACCTCCTAGTCCATCATTTCCGCAAAACTCTGTATTCTCGTTCTCAACTGTCCCACACTTTCCATCTGCTGTTCGAATTCAAGATACAGCATTGGAATATCAAAGGTTTCCATATCCTTCTTCACAATCGGATAATCGAACTCATCCGGATCGCAGAATTTCAGCTGACAGAAAATGATCGCATCTGCATTGTACTGTTTCTTCATATCAAAGAGCCGCTGACTCCTCGTCTTTCCATAGTCATACAGGAAGGTGCAACCATCCTGTGCCGCCAGTCTGGCTGCCATTCTTTCGTAGCAGCTGCCCTCTGCCGGAGCAGACACGCGGAATTGTCTGGATTCCTGCGCCAGATCATCAGCAACAACGTACATCTCGTTTTCTGTAAACAGCTCCAGCATTTCAACCGGCTCCGCGATCAGGCCCGTCAGAATCACTTTTTTCATGCCCGAAGCATCCTCTGCAGGAACCTTACGCAGCTCTGCCATCATTGCCTTGATAATTTCCGTATATTCTTTTTTATCCATGTAATACGCAGCCTTAATCACCAGATGTCTTGTCACTGCATCGAATGTCTTCGGATAATCACGAATCACTTCTGTAAACATCTGCATCGTTTTGCGATATTCCTCATAAACGTTCAGTGCTGCTTCTACATCTGCATCTGCAATGTCTGCACCGAGAACCTCTTCCAGTTTTCCTTTTACCCGCTGCAGTTCTTCAGCAAAGAAAATCTGACCGGATTTCTGCTTTCTGTTCTGCGGATAGACGATCGGAATAATATTCAGATGCGGCACGGCAATCTTCCAGTTTTCCGTCACACACTTCAGCGTGTCACAGTATGTTGTAACAATGACTGCCGACAACATATCATAATCTCCCGCCAGGCTCTGTTCTGTATTCGCTTTCATGATTGAACAGCAAAATGACTGCAGGTATTTGTCTGCCAGGCTTCCGGTTCTCCTGCCGCCCCACATGCCTACCGGCAAGGCTCCAGCCGCATAAACAAGTTCCTCCGGTGTATAGATCGGAAAACAGCCGACTGCCTTCTTTCCTGTTGCTGCAATATAGTCATTGACAGCTTTTTTCGGGTTTTCCGCAATCCCCTTCAACTGCTCGATTTGTTTTTGTACTTCAGGATTCATTTATTTCCCCTCCTTTTTTCTGCTTTCCATCATTTCCAGCAATGCCTGTACTCTTGTCTCGTACTGTGCCAGTGAGAATGCACGTGGATCTGTCTGATCTCCATCGAAAATAACGGAAGGAATTCCTGTTCGCTCTTCCACTCTTCTCTGAACCTCAAACTGTCTGAAATCCATCAGCTTACAGCTTCGGTTGGAGTGGAATACAATGCCGTCCAGCTTATAATCTTCTACCAGTTTTACAATATTATCGACGCCAAAGTCGAGGTTTCTGTTGACATAGTTGGAGCTGTAAGCTCTCGCCATACCGTCCAGATCGTTGCTCTCATATACGATGTACCAGGAATCCGGGTAGGTAGAGGTTACCATGTTAATTCCGTATTTTTTCAGTGTTTTATAGGTGTCAGATAAATGCGGCCAACATGCAATGCCGTCCCACATAACACGGTATTCCTCTTCCCCGGATTTCCAAGGACCGATTCCTGCCTCTGCTTTCGCTTTCAATTCTTCATACCACAACTTGAATAAATCGCGTCCTTCTTTTGTTCCTCTGGCACAGACGATGATCGCCATGTAATTAAACAGGTCGAAGCCATTGAGCGGAGACGGTATTGCCTGTGCCTGCATAGCGGCCTTTTTCCACCAAATGGAGGTTTCGATGGAAATATCCATGACCTCTTTGAATTTGTCGTAATCAAATTTTTTTCCGGTGATCTCCTCCAGCTGGTCGATCGCTTCCAGCAGCTGTGCCTTGATGTACTTTGTATTCTGATCCGTAATTTCATATTCATGATTGAACGGCAAGTCGAATACGATCATCGGAATATCCAGCTCTTTGGAAATATTTTCGTACCACTTCAGCACGGTATTACAGATGTTATTGCAGCAGAAAATCAAATCCGGCTTGGGAATATTTGCTGCCTCGCTTTCCATGATCTCCATATATGCCAGATTCACCCTCGCATAGGAACAAATATCTGTAGAATATCCGTTGCCCTCTGAATAATCAATAAACGGCTGCGCACACTTTCGCGCGCCGATTGCTGCTGCATGATTTTCCGGATAAACCGTATAAATATCCATGGTCGTCAGCAGTTCCTGCGGCGAAATGGAAGTTGCCCAAGCTACCAGCTTGCCTTCTTCTTTTGCTTTCATTGCATCTGCATAATGACGATCCTGTATTTCACCTAATAATTGTTTTGATGTCTTTTTTGTTTCCATTTTTATCCTCTATTACAATATTTTATAAAATTATGTGATCGCAAAGCTATTTTATACTTCACGAGAATATACAATATCTCCATCTAAAACAGTTTTTAAAACCTTAATGTTATGAATTTCTTCAATATTTACTTTAAAAATATCCTGATCTAAAACGACAAAATCCGCTAACTTTCCAAGTTCAATTGTTCCTTTGATGTTCTCCTCATGCGTGCAATAGGCCGCGTTTTTTGTAAACATGCATACAGCTTCATATACTGTAATTGCCTGTTCCGGAATTAATCCATTCTCTGGTTTACCCTCTAAACTTTTTCTGGTTACTGCACATTGAATTCCAATCAACGGATTTACATCTTCTACTGGTGCATCCGATCCTCCAGTAATGATCAAACCCTCATCAATATATTTTCGCATTGGAATAAACAGCTTTGCTCGCTCAGTTCCAATGCGATCAAATAAAGCGTCTCCCCAATTACGTAGAAATACCGGCTGTAGATCTAAAATTACCGGCAGTTTTTTCATACGCATAATCTGCTGCTCTTGAACCACCATGGCATGAATAATTCTAAAACGTGCATCCGTTTTCTTTGTAGCAGTTGCCACGGCTGTTTCAATTCCGTTCAGTACCATTTCCATGGACAAATCTCCAATTGTATGTATCGCTACATCCATCCCATAATCGTAAGCCTCTTTAATTTGCGCTGTCAGTTCTTCCTGCGAACATAGTAAAATCCCCGTTTCATCAGGTGCATCGCTATACGGCTCCATTAATGCTGCTGATCTGGAATTCAAAGATCCATCTGAAAATATTTTCTTTGCACCATATTTAATCTTATCACTGCCCATTCCGCTTACGAGGCCTACAGACTTTGGAAGCTCTGCAGCAGTATTTACGATCACACGAAATGGAAGTTCTCCTGTCTCATCTAACTCTTTATAGGTATATAGATATTCTGCCAGTTCATCACCCAATGCCGAATAAGTCTGAAATGTAGTAATTCCCATTGAAGAATATGTTTCTGCTTGGCTTCGGACTAACTCCTTTCGAAACTCTTCATCGCTTAAATCTACATTCATCAATGGCTCTATATAAGATTTATAAGCCGTCTCGCGGACGATTCCGATCGGCTCATCATTTTCATCCATATCGATCGTCCCTTCAACTTCAGGTTTAAATCCTTTTCCAATTTTCGCCATTTCCAACGCTTTAGAATTGACCATTGCAGTATGCAAACAATAACTGGTAATGATAATTGGTCGGGTGGTACTGATTTGATCCAATTCATACCGAGTTGGGAATCGACCTTCTTTAATCTTCTCCACATGAAGTGTTGATCCCATCAGCCAACCATCTGTTCCCCGTTCTTCTTTCTCTCGAATTTTCATCAGAGATATGATTTCTTCAATAGAAGTCGCATTTAATAAATCCACTTTCATTCGTTTTTCGCAATCCATCATCAAATGCATGTGAGTGTCTGTAAAACCCGGAACCACAGTTTTGCCTTCCAAATCTACAACATTTCTCGTTGCCAGTTTTCGAGCTTCCTCTGTTGTTCCTATAAATACAATCTTTCCATTTAAGACAGCCATTGCTTCAACCGTTTCATCCTCCGATGCCATCGTATATATAACACCGTTCAAATATACACAATCTGCTTTAATCATGCCTTCACCACCCTTTCTGCTTATCTTTGTAATGTTTTCATTTATGATCCTGAAAAGAAACCTTCAAGTGGATCATTGATCTCTACCAGCCTAATAGGCAAATATTATGCCATTTAACGGGGGTATGAAAAAAATCTCCCCAAATGCTTGAAACCACGCAATCTCTCTATATTAATTCATCAAAAGCCCTGATATATTTTGATGCTAATTCTCTTCAGATTACATTAGCATGATGCATTTCCACATCACACCAACCTATTAAAGTTACTTCTCTATCCATGTGATATCTGCACGTTTCAAGCGTCTTGGAACATGCAGGTATCGTTCCTTGGATGGATATCCGACCATCATTGCCCCATAGATACTTGATGCTTCCGGTATTTCCGGCAGTAAAGCTCTCAGCTCTGTAATCGTATTTCCCAATCGTTTTAAATACCCAGCCCAACAGGTACCTACACCTTTCGCCTGTAAATACAGTTCCACTGTTGTCATCGCAATTACCGTATCTGTTTCCGGATACAAAGCGCTATCCTGTGCATAAGCCAGCAATAAGGTCGATGACTCCCCACAAACTACATTAATTCCCTTCTGATATAACGATTCGATTTCTTTTGATTTCCCAGTTTCTCTGACATAGCATAAAATAACATCCATTAACTTTTGAATTCTTGACTGTGATTCAATCACAATCCACTTTGTTGGATGCTGGTTTTTTGCACTCGGAGACCACGCTGCTAATTCCAGTGCTTCAGTAATCAAGTTTCTATCCACCAACTCCGGTTGGAAGCGACGATACGATCGACGTAATAATATATGCCTTTTTAAATCATCCGCAAACGTTTCACTTTGAATGACAGGAAATGGCTGCTTTTCAATACTATCTTTAAGCTGATACAATACTGCCTCTTGTGGACAGACTGCCCCACAATGCATACACCGGATACAGTCGTTTTCTCGTACCACTGCTGGCATACCATTCTGCTTTTCCAAGACTCCAAAAGGACAGACTTGTACACATTTCATGCATTTTATACATTTCTCTCGATCAAAGTGAATCATATCTTTTTCTCCCTCTCACATAGGATTGTAAAGAATTCTTATATTTTTATATATTTTTTTCATCGGAAAAAAATTGTGCCGAAATTACTGCTGCAAAAATAATGATGCATCCGATCATTTCTCTTGCAACCATCCGCTCACCAAAAATCAACATTCCTGAAATGACTGCAAATACTGACTCTAACGACAAAATGAGCGAGGCAAGAATTGAATTTGTTTTTTTCTGCGCAACAACCTGAAGCGTATACGCTACACCACAAGACAATACACCGGAATATAACAAAGGTAATGCACAAGAAACCACACCGTTGACACGCAATGGCTCAACACCAAACGTTTGATCTAAAATGATTCCTAGTATTGCAATCGCTCCACATGAAAAAAACTGTATACATGAAAGCTTAATGCTATCTACTCGATCTACATAATAATCGATTACGAGAATATGCACCGCAAAAAAAATTGCCGCTGCAAAAATCAACAAATCACCAATTCCAATTTGACCGAATTCCGGCATACATAATAGACAAAAACCTACTAACGCCATAATGACACAAACCCAGATCTGAATTTTAACTTTTTTTCCGAAAAGAACCTGTATCACTGGTACAAGTACAACATACATTGCGGTAATAAAGCCTGCCTTCCCGACCGTCGTATAAACAATACCCAGTTGCTGAAATGCACCAGCAAAAAACAGCGCCAGTCCACACAAAACTCCACCAACTATCAAATCAGATTTCTTTTCACCTTTATCATCTAGCCTTCCATACCTCTTGAATAACAAAATAATTGGAAGTAAAGTCAATCCGCCAATAAAAGACCTTATGGAGTTGAAGGCAAACGGCCCCATGCTTTCAACTCCACTCTTGGTAGCTATAAATGAAGTCCCCCAGATGATCGCTGTCAACAGCAGCATAAAATTACCTTTTAATTTGTTGTTCAACGTTCTTATCCACCTGCAAGTGTTATTTCATCATATTTGGTAACAGCATACTGATCGGATCAACATAAGTAACTAACATCAATACTACCCATGCTGCGATAATAAACGGTACAATTCTTTTTGCAATGGATTCTACAGAGGTCTCCGCTACAGCAGAAGCAAAGAATAGATTTGCTCCATAAGGAGGTGTAATGAACCCGATTGCTAAATTCAAGGTCATAACGATACCAAATTGTACAGGATCCATGCCAATTCCAACTGCAATTGGCAGCAGAATAGGGGTTAAAATGATACAAGATGAAATATTATCAATAAAGCATCCCAATATCAGCAGTATTATATTTAATAGAATCATAATTACAATTGGATTGCTTGTCAGTCCCAACAAACCGGAAGCCATCATATTAGGTACCTGAGCCATTGTCAAATAAGCAGCAAATGCCATAGAAAGACCAATCATAAATGTCGTCTGACCATTTACCAACGCTGTATCTCTAAATGCAATATATAATTCTTTTAAATTCAGCTCTTTATAAATAATTCCAACAATAATAGCATAAACGGAGGCCACCACTGCAGACTCTGTTGGTGTAAAAATACCAGCATAGATACCGCCTAAGATAATAACCGGACACAACAATGCTAAAATAGAATGTCTGAAACTCTCCCACAAATTCTTGGCACGGAATGGTTTCTTTTCAACTTCCCAGCCATTTCGTTTGGACTGAATATAGTTTACAATCATCAGCGCAATGCCTACTAAAATTCCAGGAATAATACCTGCTATAAACAAATCTGAAATAGAAGCTCCGCTTACTACTCCATAAATAACAAACGGAACACTAGGAGGAATAATAACGCCAATTGTTCCGGATGCTGCAGTTACTGCAGCTGCATATCCTATGTCGTAGCCTTTTTGTTTCATTTCCGGAACTGTAATACCACCGATTGCAGTTACAGTTGCCGGTGCAGAGCCTGAAATAGCAGCAAAAAACATAGAAGCAACAACGGTTACCATCCCAATTCCTCCAGTAATTGTCCCTACCAATGCGCCTGCAAAATCAAGGATTCTTCTGGAAATTCCACCAAATTTCATTAAGCTTCCCGCTAAAATGAAAAATGGAATTGCCATTAGAGGGAATGAGTTCAATCCCGTAAAACAGTACGATGCAATCGTTACAACCTGCATATCGGAAAAGAAATATAATCCAACGAATGTAGCTACTCCCAATGATACTCCAATTGGTACGCTGATACTCATTGCAACCAACAATACCGCAAACATTACAATTACGCCAGTTACCATTCTCACTCACCTCTCTTTGCACGCATTCGTTCCAAAACAGCATTTTGTATCATTCGAAATACACATAAAACTGCTCCTACCGTAACGGATGCATATGGTATCCACATCGGAATCCGGGCGGCTGTAGAAATCTGCCCGATAGAAAAAATATTTGCTGTCAACTGGAAGGATAAAATGGACAATATAATCATAAATACCAGCCATACGATAAATGCAATTCCAGTCACAACCGTTTTTACTTTTCCCTTCAGCCTAGAAACCACTACGTCTAATTTAATATGTTTGTTTTCCTTTGTCGCATATGCAGCACCCAGCCAAATGATCCATAAAAACAGAAATCTGGCAATTTCCTCACTCCACGGTAACGCAGCATGTAGTACATATCTACACAACACCTGCAGGAATACGATGACAACCATTGCGACCAGACAAATAACAGAAACAACTTCCTCAAATTTGTCATTTATAGCCCTTAAGATTTTCATTCTACATCTCCTTTTTAATTGGAAGACATGTCGTGCAACATGCCTTCCAATTCATTCATCTAGTCAATTCTACACACTCAACTATTTGTTATATTTCTGTGCAGCATCCCAAGCATCCTGTCCGTAAGTTTTGATGATAGAATCCCATACGCTATCTTCAGCAATCTTCTTGAAAGCAGCCTTTTCGTCATCTGTCAGTACATTTACTTCAACGCCTTCTTCCTGAATCAGATCAAGATCCTCTTCGTTCTGCTGCGCAATTAATTCTCTCTGCTTGTCCACAGTTTTCGCTGCAACTTCGTCCAGTAATGTTCTCTGTTCGTCAGATAATCCTTCGTAGATACTCTTGTTGATCAGAACCGGTGCTGCAGAATACACATGATCAGTAATAGACATGTACTTACAAACTTCCTGGAACTTAGAATTATAAGTCAGTGCTACAGGGTTTTCCTGAGCATCTACTGTTCCCTGCTGCAGTGCTGTAAACAATTCATTGAACGCCATTGGCGTTGGATTTGCTCCACAAGCCTTAAAGAAATCCAGGTGGCAAGGAACTTCCTGTGTTCTAATCTTTACACCCTTCAAATCTTCCGGAGTCTTAACAGGAGTTTTGTTTGTAGAGATTTCTCTCATACCTACTTCACCCCACCCCAGGCAAACGATATTCTGAGCATCCATCTTTTCTTCCAGATATGCACCGAAATCACCATCTAAAGCTGCTCTAGCGCAATCTACATTGTTAAAGAGATAAGGAACACCTACCAGTTCCATTTCAGGCACAACACCAGACATCGCGGCCTCACCAGGCATTGTCATTTCCATCTGACCTAAACTTACTGCCTGAACCTGATCAGCATCTCCACCTAAAGAGCCATTTGGATACAGTTCAACTTTGAACATTCCGGAATCTTCCAACTCTTTCTTGAAAATATCTTGCATTGCAATATGGGATGCATGAGTTTCAGCTGTTACATAGGAAACTCTTAAAGTTTGCACATCTCCACTGGATGCGCTGTCTCCGCCTCCGCCACAGCTACATAATCCGAAAGATAATGCCATGACAAGAACTACACCAAGTCCTAAAATTTTTTTCTTCATCTTCTCTCTCCTTTGTTTGTTCTTCCTCTCAACTACAACTTATCTTTTATATACGTTCTGTCCACCAAGATAAGTTTGTTCCACCAGAACATCTTTTAATTCCTCTGGATCGATTGCAAACGGATCAGTGTTCAGAACAACAAAGTCTGCCAGCTTTCCTTCTTTGATAGTTCCCTTCAAATTTTCTTCAAACGATGAAAAGGCTGCATTCTTTGTATACATGGATAACGCTTCGTATGTTGTTACGCATTGCTCAGGATGCCATCCATCTTTTGGCTCGCCCTCTAAACTCTTCCGAGTGGTAACAGCATAAACGCCCCAAAATGGATTATATGACTCCACTGGCGAATCGGAACTTCCTGTGATAATAAATCCTTCATCAATCAATCTTCTCCACGGATATGCATACTTTGCACGTTCCGGACCCAAACGATCCTCGCTCCAACCTACATTCGTTGATACAAACTTAGGCTGAATATCCAATACTACTGGTAATTTCTTCATGCGTGCAATCAAATCTTCATTTGTGCACATTACATGGATCAATCTAAATCTGTAATCAGGCTTCGGATTTGCATAATAGCAATTTTCTAAAGCTTTCAATGCAATATCAAGACCTTTATCCCCGATCGCATGAATTCCAATCTGAAGGTTTCTGTCATAAGCCTTCTGCGCCATTTCGTTGATTTCTTCTTGCGTATAATTACAAACACCTATGGCAGTAGGATCATCACTATATGGTTCGAATAAAGCTGCCGCTCTGGATCCTAAAGATCCATCACTATAGATTTTATAGAAACCGTATTTGATTTTTTCATTACCAAATCCACTTTTGATCGGAATGCCTGGAAACTCATCATAATTCACATATAAACGTACATTCAATCGCCCTTCGGCTTCCATATCCTGATAAAGATCAATGTATTCTACGGCATCACAAAATTTTCCCTGAATTGGATGGACTCCTGTAATTCCATAGCTATTCATGTCTTTGATCACATCTTCTATTGCGTCCTTTTTGGCTTCTGCTGTTGCAAGCTTATCCGGAATGACGTCCAATACTGGTTGCACTGCATTTTCCCAAAGTACACCCGTTGGTTCTCCATTTTCGTCTGTTTCAATAGAATTTTCCGCATCAGGAATAAAATTCTTATCAATTCCGGCAAGTTCTAAAGCCATAGAATTCACACAACTCACATGCATACAATATCTACCTATAATGATTGGATGCTCTGTTGATATGCTATCTAATTCATAACGATCTGGTAATTTCGGCACTGTCCAATCCTCATGATTGAACGCCGCACCTCTTACCCACTCTCCCTTTGGTGTATTTTTCGCACGTTCAATCAATTTCTCCTTACATTCTTCCCACGATTTACAACCCCTTAAACTAACAGATTGCAAACTCTGTGTATAGGACAAAAGATGCTGATGACAATCAATAAATCCCGGTAATACTGCCTTTCCTTCCAAATCAATAACTTCTTCAGCTTCATATCCTTCTAAGTCATCCGACTGAAACGTTTTTACGATACGATCACCTGTAACTGCGATAGCCTTACAAACATCACCTTCTTCTTCCATTGTATAAATCATCCCATTTATAAATAACTTATCTACTTTCATTAATTCCTCCTTATCAGAAACATTTGATTAATTAACTAATACCGGATCCGGAGAAATCCGGCATTAGTTAATCGTCGAGTATATATAACAGTGTAGGAGATTCTATTTACAGCTGTGTTGCTGCGTACGCAACTGCTTCCTCAAAGATTGCCAGACCCTTATCCAGTTCTTCCCTCGTAACGTTCAATGCTGTCGCGAATCGGAATCCGTTTCCATGTACACCGCAGTTCAGCGTAATCATCTTATGTTCCAGACAATACTTTGCAACTGCGTTCAGCATCGCTGCACTTGGAGATCCGTCCTTCGGATTCTGGAAACTTACCGCTACCATCAGACCCAGACCTCTTACGTCACCCATAATCGGGTACTTTTTCTGCATCTCAATCAGTCTTGCCTTCAGATATTCACCCTGCTTATTAACGTTTTCCAGAATATTTTCTTCTTCAATGAGATCGAGCACTGCCAAACCTGCTGCTGCGCATACCGGATGTCCGCCAAAAGTCGTACCGTGCATGCCCGGTGCCCACTTGCTCATGATTTCCTCTGTACTTGCGATTGCCGACATCGGGAATCCGCCTGCAATTGCCTTACCCATTGTCATGATGTCAGGTACTACGCCGAAATGTTCACTTGCAAACATTTTTCCTGTTCTGCAGTATCCGGACTGAATTTCATCCATGATCAGCAGGATTCCGTGTTTATCACAAAGCTCACGAACGCCCTTAACAAATTCTACCGGTGGAACTACATATCCGCCTTCGCCCTGTACAGGCTCCATCAGAATTGCCGCAACCATTTCCGGTGCTACTACATAATCCAGAAGCTGCTGCAGTTCATTGAGACAATATTCTGCTCTCTGATGCTCGTCAAAGCCCTTCGGGCACAGATCCTTGCTCGGATATGTTGCAAAATATACGGAACCCATCAGCGGTTCATAATATTTTCTGTATTTGGAATTAGATGCTGTTACCGTTGTTGCGCCGATGCTTCTGCCGTGGAAGGATCCCTTGAAGGAAATGATTGCCGGTCGATGTGTATATGCCTTTGCCAGTTTCATTGCACCATCATTTGCTTCGGAACCGCCGTTGCTGAAGAAGATAGAATTGATATCTCCCGGGAGCTTTTCAGACAGTCTTCTTGCCAGTTCCAATGTAGTTGGATAGTTTACCATGTTAAAAGAAGCTGTTGTCAGCTTATCGATCTGATCCTTTGCAGCCTGTACAATTTTCGGATGACTGTGTCCGAATGCATTTACTGCAATGCCCTGTACGAAATCGAGATAAGTATCCCCATTTACATCTGTAATGTACATACCCTTTGCTTTTTCCATAATCAGATCTGTCGACTTGGACAATGCCGGGCTTAAATACTTCTTGTAATCATTAAATTGCATAATTGTGTATCTCCTTTCACCTTGATGCTTTACATTACTTGCCTATTTATAGAGCAATTATCGTGCCACGGAAATTTTGACTTGAAAAAATTCTTGCCGCATACGAAAAAAAACAGCACTTTCAGATTTTGAAAATGCTGCTTAAAGCTTTCAAATTTCAGAGTTTCCGCGAGGTCGGCGCCTCGACGGATTCTTTGTTATGTTTTTTATTTTGCCGCGTTTCATCAGAAAAACAGTTCTAAATTGTCCGATATTTCTGTTAAATTTATCCATATTCGATGCAACTAAACATCGTTTTTCGCCGAGAACAGGATATTTCGCATCGTCCTTACAAAATCTGTAAACTCAACTACAGTCCGTATTTATGAAGCTTCCTTACAATCGTTGACTGATCCATTTTCAAAACACTGGCGATTTTACGGCTGGTTCCGTATTTCTCCTTTGCATTGGCAAGAATCTGACGTTCATAATCGCCTAACATTTCCGTCAAGCTCTTATCCTGCTCAATGCCTGTATTCAGCTCCATCTGAAGCCACGGGACATCATCCAGTTGAAAATATTCGCTGTTGCTGAGTACAACCATATTTTCAATGGTATTGCGAAGCTCTCTGACATTTCCCTTCCAATTATGAAGTTCCAGCTCCCGCACAACCTCGAAGGTCATTTTCTTTTCCTGTCCGTACTGACGGTTGAATTTCTTCAGAAAATTTAACGCCAATGGTGCAATTTCATCGGTTCGTTCCTTTAAGCTCGGTACCACAATATTGATCACGTTTAAGCGATAGAACAAATCCTCCCGAAAAAGATTCTCTTTGACCATTTCCTCCAGACTGCGATTGGTCGCTGCGATGACACGAACATCGATCGGCAGTTCCTTGCTGCTTCCGAGCCGTGTGATCGTACGGTTTTCCAGCACACGCAGCAGCTTGACCTGAAGATTCAGGCTCATCTCTCCGATTTCATCCAAAAAGAGCGTTCCTCCGTCGCAGTTCTCTATAATCCCTTTTTTACCGCCTTTGACACCCCCTGTAAAACTGCCCTCCTCGTATCCAAATAGCTCGGATTCCAGCAGATTTTCAGGCACCGCACCACAGTTAATCGTTATGAACGGCTTCTGATGCCGAAACCGGTTCTTTGTATGCAGATGCTTTGCAATCAGTTCTTTCCCGACACCGGACTCTCCTGTAATCAACACCGTTGTATCGAAAGAAGCCACCTTCTCTGCTGTCGCATAGATTCTCTGCATCTTCGGATTTTTAATTACAATGTCCTCCTCTTCGAGTTCTTCCTTACGCGACTCAATCTGCTCCAGGTAAAGCTTCTCCATAGCTTTCGCTTTTCCCAGCTCTTCCTTCAATGCATAGATTTCTGAAATGTCCCTGGTATTTACTACAACTCTGTTAATCTCTCCATCTTTAAAAATCGGCATTCCCGTGGACATCACATGATTTCCATTTTTAGTTTCATGATAAAAAGAAACCGGCTTTTTCCGCTCCAGCGTCAGCAGCACCGCCGACTGCTTCATCCAGACCGGATTAACCAATTCCCTGATATTGTGCCCTACGATTTCTTCCTTTTCAATGCCTGTGTTTCTGACATAGGAATTATTGACAAACAACACATTCCCTGCTCCATCAGAAACCAGTATCCCATCAAATGAAGTTTCTACGATCTCCTGAAAATCCTCTGCATTCCAGATCGTCTGCAATGCCAGTTCTTCCGGTGATGCTGCTTTTTCTGTTTTCCGACTGCTCATAATACCCATCCTTTAATATTCACAACTACACATTTTTCGATTCATCCGCTATCACATGAGATTTCCTTTTATTCCATCGCACTTTTCTGATTCAAAATTTCTCCCAATAAAATCTCAAACCAGCAGGCAACAGCGTATTTGCCATAAAGCTCCATATATTCTATATCCCATGTTTTAATCTTCAGAGGAACGATCGTATCATACAAAGAAAGCAGATCTGACGTATCCTCTGATTCCGTATATTCCGGACAGATCATCAGCGTCTTTTTTCCTGGAAGCATGCTGACACGTGTTCCGATTGCGCTGAGAATTCCGCCGGTAGGGCTGACCACCATATTATTGACATCTGCACCAAGCCTCTTAATCAATGTTTCATAGCGATCCGTTTCTTCCAGAATATATACCGGCTTCCCCATTGACATCATCTGACACTGGAATTCTTCTAAATAAAGGGTGTACGGTCTGATCGCAAACAAAATGCTGAAGGTCGCTTCCGAAAAATTTGCTGCCAGCTGCCGCAGCTGGGTGCGGTTAATACTCCTGCCAAGTTGCCAGGTGATCTCGCTGATCTGTTCATGCAGCACACGTGGTTCATAACGGCCTTTTTTCTGGTTCCAACGTGCAATTTTACTCTGATCCTCCTGGTTATTGGCTTTTGCCTCACGCAAATCCGTGTAATTTTCATATCCGAGAGAAAGGCAGAAACGCCGTACAGTCGAAGAAGACACAAAGCAGTCACGCATAACTGCCTTTAAAGGAATTGTTTCGATTTCGTTATAATGCAGAAGTAGATAATAAGCAATTTCATAAAAAGACCGATCCAGAAAACTGCTGTTGGCACAAGATAAAAGCTTCTGCATTAAAGTAAATCCTTTGATTTCCATTGCTGATTACATCCCCCTTCAATACTCTGCTCCCCACTGCAACAGCTGTTGCAAAATCGGCAGAACGCTGCGACCCATCTCCGTCAGAGAATATTCCACACGAAGAGGCGGTGCAGGATAAACTTCACGCCGGATAAAACCATCCCGTTCCAGCTCCTGCAGATATCTGGTAAGTGTGACTCTGGAAATAGCAGAAAACAGTCGCTTCAATTCACCCATTCTCAAGGTATTGTTCCCAATTGCACAGATTAGATACACCTTCCACCGGGAGGAAAGCAATCCATAAGTTCTGTTGAAGCCAATTGAATCCAAATCGTATGACAAATCATCCCGCTCCATAGGTCACCGTCTCCTTTCCGGTTCATAAATTATGAATGCTCCGCTGTCCAAAATCGTCTACCATCAGCACCTATGCCGCTCGCATTTTATCATTATATTACTGAGATTGCTGTTGTCTGTCAATCGAAAAGACACTGCCTTCCTGGTATAGGAAAGAAACGTTTCCTATATCAAATTTATTGCCTGCTTGTTGAAATCCCTGCAAAAAATTGTACTGTTTATGACAAAAATCGTACGGAAAAAGACAAAAACATGGAGGTATTTTAATGAAAATTACGAGTATTGATAATATTCACACCCCTAGATCGGGGACGTGCCAACGATGGAACCCTACTTTCATTCGCATCAATACAGACGAAGGAATCAGCGGATTTGGAGAAATCGGTCTCGCCTATTCTGACGCCATCGATGCTGCAGCCGGTATTCTCAAGGACTTCGGATCTGTTATCATCGGCATGGACCCCATGAAAACTGAACAAATCTGGAATACACTGCTGCGAAGCACCTTCTGGGGGCAGGGCGGCGGTACAGTCATCTTTGCCGGCATCAGTGCAATCGATATCGCCCTATGGGATATCAAAGGAAAAGCGCTGAACGCCCCTGTTTATGAACTGCTGGGTGGGAAAACCAACGAAAGCCTTCGTACTTACGCGAGTCAGGTTCAGTTCGATTGGGCACCGGAAAGCAAAAATCTAATCGAACCCGCAGAATATGCGGAAGTGACACTGATTGCCAAAGAAGAGGGCTATGATTGTGTCAAGGTCGATCCGCTCGGGGTTGACGAACACGGTGAATGGCAATGGAATTTTACCGGTCTTCTCACCAACCGGCAAATTCAGATGGCAGTTGACCGTGTCGCAGCCATGCGCAAAGCCGGCGGCGATGATATGGATATCATCATTGAACTACACTCACAGACGGATGTGAATTCTGCAATTCAATTAGGTCAGGCTTTAGAACCTTTTCACTGCATGTATTACGAGGAACCCACCCAACCGCTGAATGCTGATCTGTTTCAGCGTATTGCCGAAAAAGTAAATATCCCGCTGGCTGCCGGTGAGCGGATCTACAGCAGATGGGGCTTTCGTCCGTTCCTGGAAAACCGCACTCTTTCTGTTATCCAACCGGATCTGGGAAATACAGGCGGTCTTTCGGAGGGGAAAAAGATCTGTGACATGGCTGTGTTGTACGATGTCGGCGTTCAGCTTCATCTGTGCGGCGGTCCAATCGCCATCGCTGCCGGTTTACAGCTGGAAGCAACAATTCCGAATTTCGTGATTCACGAACATCATCAATATGCAATGATTCCCGAAAATATCAATTTATGTAAATATGATTATCAGCCAGTCAACGGACGTTATCAGATCCCGGATCTGCCCGGCATCGGGCAGGAAGTCACAAAAGAAACCATTGCCAAATCAGATGTGATTACACTTCGATAAAAAACATATGAAACAGCCCCGGAATCA
>Ga0129308_1000982_pt1 | contig 34415 bp, 29 predicted proteins | sample L827metagenome_FD_94440 | JGI IMG/M metagenome (GOLD analysis project Ga0129308, IMG submission 94440) | Ring-tailed lemur group fecal microbial communities from Wisconsin, USA - L827 metagenome | ecosystem: Host-associated > Mammals > Digestive system > Large intestine > Fecal | place: USA...
AACTGTCATCCCGCTTTTGCGCCTGGGAAGCATCGTAATCAAAAAAGGGCGCGCCGCCGGAAAAATCCTCTTTATGGCGCTCCAGTAAGTAATAATAAACCAACGTGCGCAAAAAGTGCAGTGCACCGGTTCCGTCGGCAATGGCATGGTAAACCTCCAGGTTGATCCGACGTTCGAAAAAACTGACGCGGAATAAAAGTCCTTTTCGGTCCGCGCTGTAAACCGGCGCGCAGGGAGGAAGTCCCTCCGGCTGGACAACAGGTCGGCGGGTGCTGTCCTCGAAATAATACCAAAACAGCCCCCGTTTGAGTACGGAGCGGTAAAAAGGAAATTTTTCCATGGTCTGATCCAGTGCGAATTGCAGGGTCTGTCCGTCCACCGGCTCAGTCAACTCGCAAGAGAAACGAAAGACCTTCGGATCTTTCTTACTGCTGGTGGAGGGAAATATTTTGGCTGCGTTATCCAACCGGCTCCATTTCGGTTCTGACGCGCTCATTTACGGCCTCATCCTTTCAAAAACCGATTGATGATTTCATAGGTGCGTTTTACCTGCACAAACCGGGCGGGCAGGGAAAAATATCCATGCAGCGCGTCCGGTATCCGGCGAATCGTGACACGGTTTCCGGCTTTCATCAGCCGGTGGCCGTACTCCTCCGCCTCATCCCGCAGGGGGCAGTATTCGGCTGTGATGATTAGGGTGTCCGGCTGGTCGCGAAAATCAGCCGCCTGCAGCGGGGCAAAATAAGGATTGTGCAAATCCTCATCCCCAGAGCGGTACAGGTCCATATAATCGCACACCCGTTTAGAGGTCAGCAGATAGTCGGTTCCATTTTCATGCACCGAGGGGAAAGGGGATGTTTCACTGTGGTCGGCGGCAGTGGCGGGATAAATCAGGATCTGCTTGGCGGGGAGAAATTCTCCCCGGTCCCGCGCCATCAGAGAAACAGCTGCCGCCAGGTTGCCGCCCGCACTGTCACCAATCAGGGCAATTTCCTCCGGGCGGGTGCCCAGCAAAGAATCGTTGAGATAAATTTCCCGTGCAACAGCATAACAGTCCTCGGGAGCGGCGGGGAATTTGTATTCCGGAGCCAAGCGATAATCCACCGAAACCACCATGCGCCGGGTTAAGTGGGCCATGTCGGCGCAGACACCGTCGTAGCTGTCGATATTGCCGGTGACCCAGCCGCCGCCGTGGAAAAAAATCAGAATCGGGTGATTTGGCCCGTCCGGCGGGGCAAAGATGCGCACCGGAACCAGATGATCTCCACAGGGAATATCATGGTCCAAGACGCGGTAAAGATGCGGTTTGATGATGCGTTTGGAGGTCAAATTCACCAATTCCCGCTCCACTTTATAATTTTTTTTAATGTCTATATCCGGATAGGACAGCGCTTTGAGCGCGGCCCGCATTGCTTTATTGATTGCCATGAAAGTTTCGCTCCCTTCTTGGTCTGTAACGGGAATGGAAAGTAACGTCATCATAGCATTTTTCTCATGGGATTTCCACCATTGTCTGTGAATAATACGTTTTTCAGAAAAGAAAGGGGATTTTATCGGGATATTCTTGACTTTATCGCAGGGTTATGTTAAAATAGTCTGCGTCACGGATGGAGAGGTGTCCGAGCGGTTTAAGGAGCTGGTCTTGAAAACCAGTGACTCGAAAGAGCCAAGGGTTCGAATCCCTTCCTCTCCGCCATTTTCCATCCTGGCAGCAAAGAAAAAATATTGGTTTAGGTTACCATTTGGAGATGTACTCAAGTTGGTGACGAGGCGCCCCTGCTAAGGGCGTAGGCTGGGAAACCGGCGCGAGAGTTCGAGTCTCTCCATCTCCGCCAGAAGACTTATCAATCGCTTAAAAATGCGGTTGATAAGTCTTTTTTGTTTTATTCGTTTCAGCAATAGAAAGTTGCAGAAATTTACAAAAAGTTGTTGTACTGCAAAAAGTATTATTTTTTCTTATCATCCAGCTGGGATTTATATTTTTTGCCCACCTGCAGATCAGAACGAAGAATAGCGCCGCGGCAGATGGTGTCAGAACCGAATTTACCCCGTATATGATCCACCGCCTGATCCAGTTTTTTCTCCCGTTCTTTTTTTTCGTCAGGGAAAAGCGACTGCTGCACATATTCGTCACGGGTCAATTCGGTTAGGGAGATTCCCAGCAGGCGGAGCGGCGTTTGTCCATCCCAAAGCTGGGCGAACAGCCTTTTGGACACGCGAAATATTTCATCTGTAATATCAGTAGGCTCCAAAAGCGTTTGTTGATGGGATTTATCCTTGAAATCATTTGCACGTATCGTGACGCTGACGCAGTAAGCCCGCACACCGTCCGCACGTATGCGGGAGGCAACACTGTCTGCCAGCGCCAGCAGGATGCGGTTTGCCTCTTCTTCGGATCGCACATCCCGGGCGAGCGTTGTGGAGTTGCTGTACCCCTTGGCCTCTCTCGGCTTGGAAAGTACTGGTGTTTGGTCAATGCCGTTTGCGTATGCATGCAGCTGTTGGCCCAATTTTTTTCCAATCAGAGCCTGCACAAAGGAAACATCTGCATGTGCCAGGCCGCCGATGGTGAAAATCCCACCTTTCTCCAGCCGCTGTGCCGTGGCGCGCCCGACGGTAAAAAGAGACCCGACCGGCAGCGGCCAGAGCTTTTGGGGGATTTCCTGCAAAAACAGGGTGTGGATTTTGTCAGGCTTTTCAAAGTCACTTGCCATTTTGGCCAAAAGCTTGTTGGGACCAATGCCGATGTTAACCGTAAAGCCCAGCGTATCACGGATTTCATCTTTGATTCGGCTGGCGATGGCCCTCGGATCAGAATACAACTGTCCGGTACCGCTCATATCCAAAAAGCATTCATCAATGGAAAATTTTTCAACTACCGGTGCATATTTGCGGCAGATATTCATAAAAGCTCTGGAGTTTTGTTCATACAAACGAAAGTCCGGTTTGGCAAGATAAAGCTGAGGACATTTGCGCAGCGCCAGGGCAACCGGTTCTCCTGTTTGCACCTGATATTTTTTTGCGGCAATCGACTTGGCCAGAATCACACCGGTGCGTGTTTGCCGGTCGCCGCCAATGGCAGAAGGGATTAACCGGATATCCGGCTCTCCGTTGGCTACGCGCCGGGCCGCCTCCCAAGAAAGGTATGCGCTGTTGACATCGACATGAAAGATAAGCGGCTCCATCCGGACCCCTCCTTTTTGCTTTTATTGTAGCGTTTAAAAAGAAAAAAGACAATGGGGAAAAGAGTCTGCAGTTGCTTGAAAAAGTGTTTGGTTTTCTCTTAGCTTTGTTGGAATGGGAAAAATTTTTGGCTTTTATGATAGAGAGTGTGTTTGAAATCCAGGTGTTTTTTGGAAAAAGGGATGCGTTTTTGTCACAAGAATCGGATCATTTATATCCTTATCTTTCTCACGGCGGCGGGCCTTTTATGTTTCTGTCCATATCCGGAAAAGATCGACGCCACTTTAGAAGGCTTTTATTATGAAGAAAACCTTTTGAAATTAGGCGCGTCGGGAACCATTCACATACATAGAACCTATTATCATTATTGTCTTCGGGAAGATGTTTTCAAGGGGGGGACATCATTTTAGGGAGAAACCTCTCTTGGGATAACATTTCTTCCATTGGATGCGGTAAATTGAAAAATGATTTTTCCTTGTTTTCTTTTTCTTTCTATCATGAACGCGTCCAACGGACCGGGAGCAATATTTTTATACAGCGAAGGGGCTTTTCAAAAGGTTATCGTATCGATTTATCATGGAACAGAGTGTATTCAGTTTGCGGCTCCTGCTGGTCAGATAAAGGACACGTATTTGACGTAAAAAATCTGCGGCCGGCTTTAAAAGAATGGTGTTTTTTCTTTGGATAAAAGGGAACAGGTGAAAACTTTTTGCCCAAAGCAAAATATCTCCGAAAAAAGAGTTTTTTCTTCGGCGTACACGCCGGCAAGCTGCAAAGAGGAAGGGTTGCGAGGCGATAACGGCCAAAGGAAAGTCTATCCTCTTGCAAAATGCAGCGCCAAACGGTACAATACCGGATAGGAGGTGCTGTGGAATGAATGATACAGAAAATTACCATTTTTATAAACCTTATCTGACCGATCAAGAGCAGGTGTTGTGGACGGGAATGCCAGAAAAAGGGAGACTTTTTACCGGGCAGGATTTTGTGCTCCTTCCGTTCGGGATTGTGTGGCTGGCTTTTTCCCTGTTTTGGGAGGTGGCGGCTTTGAAAAGCGGCGCACCGCTTTTTTCTTCATTGTTTGGATTGCCGTTTATCGGCATAGGAGTGTATTTGGTATTCGGGGTCTTTATCCAAAGGCTCCGGTTAAGAGGCAGGACATTTTACGCGATCACAAACAAAAAAATCATGATCAAACGGGGAAATCGCATTGCGATGTACGATGCATGGGATCTTCCTCCCATGAGTATCCGGATCCATAAAAATGGAAACGGAACCATCGTGTTTCAGGAAACGGTGTATGGCACGGGCAGACGATCCAGCACCCGATATTTTGCACTGGAAAATATCGCTGATTTTGAACAGGCGCAAAATGCCATTAGCCGGATGGACCGGTATCAGGCGCCGCAGCTTGGTGAAAATTTCTGATCCGTTTGTCAAAACAAAAGAGGATTTGCAAAGTACCGGACAGAACGGGACAAGTTGGCCGGCGGCAAGGGAAAGCGCAGGTCTTTTTTTGGATGAGCTGCGAAGATGGCCTTCTGGTCGCCGTGATGCTGACTTTATCGGGCCGCACCAAAAGGCAGATCGGGATATGCAATATGTTTGCCTGATACGGTGGGAATGATGTTTGCTGCAGGAATGCAGCAATGAGCCGCTTTTTCGCCGGCGAGATCATTTTGTGCTATACGAAGGCAGGACGGTGGATTTTATGGAGAAAAAATCTCATTCTTTTTTCCGATTTGTGGCGCCGGTGGTTGTTTTACTTTTGCTGGTTGCCAGTTCAATACTCATTTTTCAGATCAGAACCGAAGAATACAAAGATTGGACTGCCGTGCCAGGAGTGGTTTTTAAGCGGGAATGGGTGAGAGACTTCCGTGTGAGAATCTACTATACTTATACGGTGGACGGCGAAAGTTATACGGGGAGCGAGGTATATCATCGGTCGAACGAGACCGCTGAGGCGGGGGATGAAACGCTGATTTGGTATGATCCGGAGAATCCCGCCCACAGTTCTTATCATAAGCCGGGGCCGGGTCTGGATCCTTATGGCGTATATTTTCTGATGGCGCCGCTGGCCGTTGCGTGGCTGGCGGAAAACCACAGAAAGAGTTAAGCGGCATCCTTTTCGATATGTCAGTTTTTTGTGCCGTGTACGGATAAAGGGCTTTTTTTCCGAAGTGTTCGGCCAGAAAAGAGGGAACGCCGGCGTATTTTATCGTCGCGCCGCTTTATCGCTTTTCGCGGGAAAAAGCCATTTAAAAAAGCACCCCAGTGCGCAGGAACACTGGAGTGCTTTTTATGACAGTATCCGGCTTATACGGCGAGGCGGAAACCCTTTTTTTGATGTGAAAAAAGAATCTGACGGGCAAATAAGCATCTGAGCGACAAGTGCTTCTACGACAAAGGAAATAGAGAAACTGCGAGGCCACTTGTAGAAAAACAAACGGACAGGCTCCGTCATAATCTGGCGGGCACCAATCCAGGAGCCGATTACTGTCAGAAAAATGGACATCAGAAATACGGTGCAGAGGATGTTGATGGTGATCTGTGCGCGATAACTGTCTGTTTATTTCACAATCCTGCCGGTCAGCTATTCGGCGGGCAGGTAGGTCAGCAGAACCAAAATAACAACACTGATCCGGATAAACAGCATGATCTGCATAGCGTCGGCCCAGACCCACAGATGAAAGCCGCATTCAAAACAGGTGATCACGGCGCGATGATATTGACCGATAGAATGAAAAATGGCGATGAAAAGGGCAAATTCTTTTTTGTTCCGGGGAAGTTTTTGATAAAATTCTAGGTTTTCTTCCTTTCTTTTTATTTACCGTCCGGGCGAAAAAACAGCGGGGGATCAAACGATCCCCCGCTGAACTATTTTACGCATCGGCTTTAAGCAAGAAGTTTCTGGTTTCCATGCGAATGGACAATTTTTACAAATCCTTATTGGGATTTTTCGTAGAAAAGAAGGCTTCGGCTATTTTTGCGAACTTTTTTTACTGCCCAGAATACGGGTTGCATTGAGTACTGCCAGAATGGAAACACCGACATCGGCAAACACGGCCATCCACATGGCAGCCAACCCGCAGGCACCCAATATCAGCACCACAGCTTTGATGAACAACGCAAAAACAATATTGAATTTAGCGATAGAAAGGGTGCGTTTGGCCAGTTTTATCGCCTGCGGCAGATCGCTGAGTTTATCAGATACCAGCACTACGTCCGCCGCCTCGATGGCTGCATCGGTTCCAAGTCCCATCGCCACGCCAACGTCTGCCATCGCCAGAACCGGCGCATCGTTCATGCCGTCACCGACGAAAACAGTGGCCCCGCTTTGCTTGATCTGTTCCAGGTGGGACACTTTATCCGCGGGCAAAAGTTCAGCCCATACCTGATCCGCACCGCTTTCCTGCCGGATTTTTTCAGCGGTACGAGCATTGTCACCGGTGAGAATAACAGTTTTTTGGACTCCCAGCATTTTAAGCTGCCGCAGGGATTCCTTGGCATCGGGGCGCAGTGTATCGGCTACGGTCAAATAGCCGAGGACAACGCCGTTTTTCGCCAGGTAAATGTTGGCGTGCGGCAAGGAAGACGTATCGATTTCGTATTTTGCCAGCAGGCGTTCTCCTCCGCACAGGTACTGGTCTTCTCCGATTTGGTAGGCAACGCCCATCCCGGGCAGTTCCTGATAAGCGCTGACCATGGAGGTATCCACCGGACCGTGATGTGCCACTACGGCTTGTGCCATAGGATGTGCAGAAAAGCTTTCGCCCACGGCGCTCAGCCGAAGCAGCTCGTCGGCAGACAGAGAATCATCCAGTGGGGTAACACCGGTGACGGAAAGTTTTCCGGTGGTCAGGGTACCGGTTTTATCAAAGACGGCATTGCGGGTTTTGGCCAGGGCCTCCAGCGATTTGGAGCCTTTGACCAATACACCGCGGCGGCTTCCCGCGCCGATGCCTGCAAAGAAGGACAGGGGAATCGAAATAACCAATGCGCAGGGGCAGGAGGCGACTAGAAATACCAGTGCCCGGCCCAGCCACATGGAGATGGGACCCATACCCAAAAGCGGCGGCAGGAAGGTCAGAAGAATGGCAGCGAGGATGATACAGGGTGTATAAATTTTGGAAAATTTAGAGATCAGTTTTTCCGTATTGCCCTTTTTAGCGGAAGATTCCTGCACCAACTGGATGATACGGGAAGCGGCAGAATCCGAAAAAGTATTGGTAGTGCGGCAATGCAAGGCACCATCCCGGTTTACCATGCCGGACAAAAGCTCGTCGCCGGGGCCAATCTGACGGGGTAGGCTTTCGCCGGTGAGAACTGCTGTGTCCACCATGCTCTCACCGGATTCGACGATGGCATCCAGCGGAACCCGTTCGCCGGGTTTGATCAAAATTTGAGATCCGGTGGGAATGGCAGTAGCTTCTGTTTCGGCATAGCTTCCGTTCTCCTGCAGAAGATTTGCAGTCTCAGGCCGGATTTTTGTCAGGGCGGCAATGCTTTTTTTGGAGCGGGCGACAGCCAATCCCTCCAGCTGATTGCCAAGACGGAACAGAATCGTAACCAGTGCGCCCTCCCAAAATTCACCCAGGGCCATAGCCGCGACAACGGCGATCAGCAGCAGGGCAGTTTCGTCCAGCTGAAGGCGGACAATGCTTTTTACGCCGGCCCAGAACAGCGGGAACCCGGCTACTACAGCGGCTGCCGCCAGCATGAAATGAGAGGCGAGATCCGGAAGCGGCAGAAAACTCAGAACAGCCAGTAACACGGCTGCGGCAATGAAAAACCAGGCGCTTTTTCCGGAGTCATGGTCGTGGTCGTGCCCGCAGGCACAGCCGTCTTCGGTGCAGCTTTCTAAGGAGATATCATGATCCAAGCCGCAGGCGCAGCTTTCATGATGGGGTTCGTGGCTGTGCTTGCAGCCGCATCCGCCCTCGTGATGATGAAGTTCATGCTCATGTTCATGGCCGCAGCTGCATGCGCTGTGATCGTGGTCATGATCTGGATGGATATGAGAATCTTTGTGGGAGCAGCAGGTTTCGGAAACCTGTTTCGAATGTTCCTGTTCACAGCAGTAGGTGCTTTCGTGTTTGTGGTCAGCCATTGTCCTTTTCTCCTTTCGTGTGCCGGATATGCTCCAGCCCCATTGAAATGATGGCGTTTACATGATCGTCATCCAATGCATAGAAAATATTTTTGCCGTCCCGGCGGGTCCGTACCAGATGGCTGGCCCGCAGCAGCCGCAACTGGTGGCTGACCGCAGACTGGCTGGCGCCCAACAGCTCTGCAATATCATAAACGCACATCTCTGTTTCGGACAAAGCGCACATAATGCGGATACGTGTGCTGTCCGAAAAAACCTTGAACAGCTCTGCCAGCGCAAACAGATCATCCTCGCTGGGAAGATGGGAGCGGGCAAAGTCCGCTGTTTTTTTATGATCGTGCTCCTCTGGGATCAGGTCTTTTTTTTCCATTTAAAAGCTCCTTTCCAATTGGATTACAGTTAACAAATGAACATATGAATGATTATTCATATGTTTTCTTCAATATATCATGCTTCTATTGGAATGTCAATCAAAAAGAAAATTTTTTATTGGAAGTTTGATGGTACTTTGCTTTTTAAAGCGGATTGTGCTATATTATGGGTATCTTTGTGAAAAAGGGGAAAAATCCCTTTATCTGAAAATACAGGAGGCATCATCATGAGTAGAAAGAAGTTCTACATTACTACCCCCATTTATTACCCGTCGGACAAATTGCACATTGGTCACACCTATTGCACGGTGGCCACTGATGCAATGGCGCGGTATAAACGAATGCAGGGGTGCGACGTGATGTTCCTCACCGGCACCGATGAGCATGGACAGAAGATTCAGCAGAAAGCACAGGCTGCAGGCGTTACGCCGCAGCAGTATGTGGACAATATTGTAGACGGTATCCAGGATCTATGGAAACTGATGAACATTTCCAACGACCGCTTTATCCGTACGACCGATGACTACCATGTGGAATCGATCCAAAAAATCTTCCGCAAGCTGTACGACCAGGGCGATATTTATAAAGGAACTTACAAAGGCAAATACTGTACGCCCTGCGAATCTTTCTGGACGGAAAGCCAGCTGGTAGACGGCAAATGCCCCGACTGCGGCCGGGAGGTCATCGACGCGGAAGAGGAAGCTTATTTCTTCCGTCTTTCCAAATATGCTGACCGGTTGGTGGAATATTACGAGGCGCACCCGGATTTTCTGGAGCCCCCGTCCCGTTTAAACGAGATGGTAAACAACTTCATCAAACCCGGACTGGAAGATCTGTGCGTGTCCCGCACCACTTTTGATTGGGGCGTGCAGGTGGATTTTGACCCCAAACACGTGGTCTATGTGTGGATTGACGCGCTGTCCAACTATATTACTGCTTTGGGATATGGTAACGACAAGTACCATGATTTTGAAAAATACTGGCCGGCGGATGTCCACTTTGTAGGCAAGGAAATTGTCCGTTTCCATTCGATCATCTGGCCCGCTATGCTGATGGCGCTGGACTTGCCGCTGCCCGGCAAGGTTTACGGACATGGATGGCTCAAATTTGGCGGGGATAAGATGAGCAAATCCAAGGGCAACGTGGTAGACCCGGTTGTTTTGGTAGGGCGCTACGGTGTGGATGCGCTGCGTTACTTCCTGCTGCGGGAATTCCCCTTCGGGTCCGACGGCAACTTTACCAACGAAGCGCTTATCAGCCGCATCAACGCCGACCTGGCCAACGATCTGGGGAACCTTTTGTCCCGTACCGTGGCGATGGTGGGGAAATACTTTGGCGGTACTCTGCCGGCTGAGCGGGCGGCGGATCCCATTGATGACGAGCTTTTGACCATGGCAAAAGAGCTGCGTGGAAAATATGAAGGGCAGATGGAGAAATATGCTTTCCAGAACGCTTTGATCGAGGTGTTCAGGGTCATTTCCCGCGCGAATAAGTATATTGATGAAACAGCCCCCTGGGTGCTGGCCAAAGACGAAGCCAACAAGCCCCGGTTGGCGACGGTACTTTACAATTTGCTGGAATGTCTGCGCATTTCCACTTCTCTGCTGACCCCCTTTATGCCGGATACCGCTGAAAAAGCCCGGGTTCAGATCGGCGCTTCGGCAGAGGACTTCACTTGGGAGAAAGCAGGGCAGTTCGGCATTTTGCCCGCTGAGGTAAGCGTGCAGAAAGGCGAAGCGCTGTTCCCGCGCATTGATATGGAGAAGGAGCTGGCCGCATTGGCCGAGGCGCAGGCTGCCCCTAAAAAGGAAGAGATTCCTGCCCAGCCACAGAAAGAGCCCATTACCATCGACGATTTCGATAGGGTAGATATGACCGTCTGTAAGATTTTAGCCTGCGAAAATGTTCCCAAAAGTGAAAAACTTTTGAAATTCCAGCTGGATGACGGTTCCGGCGAGACCCGCCAAATCCTCTCCGGCATTGCGAAGTACTATCAGCCGGAACAGCTGGTGGGCAAAACGGTTGTTGCCTGTACCAACCTGCCGCCTCGTAAGATGATGGGGCAGATGTCCAACGGCATGCTGCTGTCTGCGGAAAAGGATGGCGTATTGAATCTGGTTATGCTGGATGACAAGGTTCCCGCCGGCGCAAAGCTTTGCTGATGAAATGAAACAAGACCGGGCAGGGAGCAATTCCCGTCCGGTCTTGTTTGAGATAACAGGAGGTTTTTTCTTTGTATCAGAATATTTTCGATTCCCATGCCCACTATAATGGCAAGGATTTTGAAGACCGGGACGAATTGCTGCCCCGGTTGTTTTCCTCCGGCGTCTGCGGTATCATTGACGTGGCGTCATCGATGCGCTCCACCCGCCGGACAGTGGAGCTGTCCGCCCGGTATGACACGGTTTACAGCGCGATCGGCGTGCATCCCAACGAAGTGAAGGACATGACCGATGAAGATTACGAGACGCTACGGGAACTGTCCAAGTTGCCGAAGGTCGTGGCGATTGGTGAAATCGGATTTGATTTTTACTGGGATGCCAGTGACCGCGATATCCAGCGGGAACATTTTGAGCGACAGCTGATTCTGGCCCGGGAGCTGGATCTGCCGGTGATCATCCACAGCCGGGATGCAGCGCAGGAGACTTATGACCTGCTGGAAAAATACCGTCCCCGCGGCGTGGTGCATTGTTATTCGGGCAGCGCCGAAATGGCGCAGGAGATTTTAAAATTAGGGATGTATATCGGCTTCACCGGCGTTGTGACTTTTAAAAATGCCAAAAAAGCAGTGAAAGCTGCCGCAGCGGTGCCAATGGACCGGCTGCTGATTGAAACTGATTGTCCGTACATGGCGCCGGAGCCGACTCGGGGTGTACGATGCGATTCTTCCATGTTGGTGCACACCGGAAAAAAGCTGGCCGAAATAAAAGGCGTTGATTTGCAGGGCCTGTTCAATCAAACGCGCCAAAATGCCTGCGAACTCTTCGGCATTTCACTGTAACGGGGCATTGCCATGGACGGTGTGGGAGGTTTGGTTGACAAAATCCCTTTGAATGTGCTATATTACTAGCAGAAAATAAAGTTGGGAGAGGATAAGATGCGTAAACTTTCTTGCAGATAAAAACAGGGTGGCAGTTGAACGCGGCGGTGCCGCTGTGTTTGGCTTGCCTGTTGCAGGAAAGAGCGCGCGCTTATCGTAGAAACGGGGAATCTCCCTGCGTTTTTAGCAGGAGAGGGCCGTTCCTTTATTTTGGCAGGCTGCAAGAATCTTTCTTGCAGCCTTTTGTATTTTGCCATAGGGGGAATGTGCATGAGTTTAATTTCGGTTCATCATTTGACTTTTGGATACGAAGGAAGCTACGACACCATCTTGGAAGATGTATCCTTTTCGCTGGATACCAACTGGAAAACCGGGCTCATTGGCCGCAACGGCCGGGGCAAGACCACTTTTTTAAGGCTTTTGATGGGGGAATACTCTTACGAAGGGTCGATTACAGCCAGTACGGCTTTCGATTATTTCCCTTTTCTTCCGCCGGATTTGTCAGCCACAACGTTGGATGTGGCCAACGCAGTCTGTCCGGATTGTGAATACTGGCAGCTGGTGCGGGAACTATCACTGCTGCGGGTAGAGGAGGAAGTATTGTACCGGTCTTTTGAAACGCTCAGCCATGGGGAACGGACAAAAGTCCTTTTGGCCGCGCTGTTTCTCCACGAAAACCATTTTTTGCTGATCGACGAGCCGACCAACCATCTGGATGCGGCGGGCCGGCGGCTGTTGGGCAATTATCTGGCGGGCAAAGAGGGCTTTATTCTGGTTTCGCACGACCGCTCTTTTTTGGATCGGTGTACCGATCACATTTTGGCGATTAACCGTTCGGATATCCAGGTGCAAAGGGGGAATTTTTCATCCTGGTGGGAAAATAAGCGCCGGCAGGATCAGCTGGAATTGGAGCAAAACCAGCGGCTAAAAGGGGAAATTCGCCGGTTGGATCAGTCGGCCCGGCAAAAAGCAAACTGGTCAGATCAGGTGGAAAAGACCAAAATCGGTGCAGCGGATAAGGGCTATGTGGGGCATAAAGCCGCGAAAATGATGAAACGGGCCAAAGCGGTAGAAGCCCGGTGGGAAAAGGCGATACAGGAGAAGGAAAAGCTTTTGCGGAACATCGAAAAGGTAGATCCGCTGGTACTGCGCCCCTTGCGCTACCACGTGGATTCATTGGTCCGTCTGGAGAAGGTAACGGTCTTTTACGGAGGAAAAAAGGCGTTGGGACCGGTATCCCTTTCGGTGGAAAGGGGGGAGCGGGTGGCTTTGCGAGGCAAAAACGGCTGTGGGAAATCCACGCTGCTGAAGCTAATCCAGCAGGAGCCGCTGGATTATACCGGCACGCGGCAGATTCCTGCCGGATTGATTCTTTCGACTGTGCCGCAGGACCCTTCTTTTTTGCAGGGGGACCTGCGCGAATTTGTCCGGCGTGAAGGGCTGGATGAAAGCTTGTTTAAAGCGGTTTTACGGAAGCTGGAATTTTCCCGCGCCCAGTTTGATAAAGCGATGCAGCATTTCAGCGCAGGTCAGAAGAAAAAAGTACTGCTGGCGAAAAGCCTGTGCCAAAGTGCGCATCTATATCTGTGGGATGAGCCGCTCAACTATATTGACCTTTTTTCCCGTATGCAGATAGAACAGTTGATTTTGGACTATGAGCCAACCCTTTTGTTTGTAGAGCATGACGAGGCATTTACCCAAAAAATTGCGACCCGGATCATAGAATTGGGATAAAAACGTCTGAGCTGGCTGATTGGCGATATCAGGCTTGCTGTTCCAAGCGCCTTTCGACCGTCTTCCATAAACAATTGCTTGCGCAGCTCTGTGCTGTGAAGGCAAAACCCCCGCAAAGATTTTCTTCGCGGGGGTTTTGTGCGAGACGATGTTGTTTTGAGATTATTTTGGTCAGCCGTTTATCTGGGCGCCACCCCATTCCACAACAGTAAAACCGGTGCGGATGAAGGGCTCCAACTGCTGCGGTTCCATTTCTATCGGTTCGTCCAACGGCTGATAAGCCATAAAGACCCGCAATATGCTGTCCGGCGCCGGCGAGATATCCAGTCTAGCCAAATCGGTATACGCTTCCTGCTGGAAGCTGATGAGATTGTATGGATGATCCTGCATCAGCGGCATCCAGTAGACGATGAATTCATTGTATTCCCGGGGCGTCAAGCCCAGAAAAGCCAGTTTTTCCTGTAAAAAGTCCTTGGTATCTTCTCCTTTTACCACAAAACCTTTGGATAGATCATATGCGCCGGGACATGTGCCCTCCCAAAACAGGTAAGAGTATTCCCGACCGTCAAACCGGTCGTATAAAGTGCCGTCGGGCATAGCCATGACCTGCCAGCCGTTCCGGTAATCGGGATAGGTGGCGGTCAGTTCGCCGTCGTAGTCCAGCTTGACGGCCACTTCGGTTTTTTCTTCCGGATAGAGATAGATGACCGGTTTCCCCATCGACACTAGTTTATGGATCTGCTGGTTATTGATGATTTCCTGTTGGTGCAGCAGATCCTCCCGGGTTTTATGGCTGCCGGAATAAGCGGACGCGCCGAAAATTGCACCCAACACGCCAAAAATCAAAAGGATTGGCCAAATTTTTTCCCAAACTTTCATGCTTTATACCTCCCGATGAAAAACAAAAAAGGAACCAGCTGTTTTGCGCAGCAGATTCCTTTTTGCATCATTTTTTCCGCCGCTTTTCTATGCAGAAAAACCGCCCCGTTAGCGGCAAAGAAAACAGGTGTTTGTGCCGCCTAGTGAGCGGAAGCAACAAAGATCAAAATCAGCACACCAAAGACCAGCAGAATCGGCCAAGCTTTTTCCCAAAAAGTCATTTGTCATACCTCCTGAATGGTAGTGAATCCATAATTGATTGCTTAAATTATAACGCGTAACACGAAAAATGTCCAGATTCCAAAAGAGGAATGCGGAAATATTCTACATTATCACTAAAAACAAGCGGAATTTTTGGCTATAAAGAGAGGAAGCCGGATACTGAAATTTTGTATCCGGCTTCCTGAAAAAGAGTTCTTTGTTTTTTTGACTAATATGCCGGGACTGCCAGCGGTACCGGCATAAATGAATGAAAAATGGGATCGGTTTATTTTTTGTTGAACACGTATTTGTCCAAACGTTCCATCATCTGCTCCACCGTCAGGCGCGGGCAGGCAAAGTTGATCCGGACATGATGTTCGGCGTGGAATGCACGGCCGTCGCTGACAAGAACACCGCACCAAGCCATATCATCCAGCATTTCGTCCATGGTCTTGCCAGTGTTTTCCAGCCACTCAGTGCAATCCATCAGCGCAACATAAGCGCCTTCATTGACTGTAAATTTTACTCCATGGAAATGTCTCTTACAATAATCCTCACAGTATTGCATATTGCCGCGGATATAAGCGCACAGCTCGTCAACCCAATCGGCGCCGCCTTCATATCCGCCGATCAGCGCATAGGTGGACATAATGTTGTGGCTGTTGTAGTGCGACAGGCTTTCCGTTTTCAAAACTTTTTCGCGTAAATCGTCGCGGTAAATGATGTGGTAGGAACCAACCAGACCAGCCAGGTTAAAGGTTTTGGACGGGGCATAGAATGCGCAGGTAATGCGTTTCGCCAAATCAGATACAGACTGGGTGGGAATGTGCTTTTTGCCTTCTCCGATCATAAAGTCCGCCCAGATCTCGTCCGAGATAACAGTAATGCCATATTTCGCCATCAAATCAATATAATCGCTGATTTCTTCTTTGGTCCAAACGCGGCCGGTGGGGTTGTGCGGGTTGCAGAAGATCGCCACACGGATACCTTTTTCCTGGATTTTTTTCTCCATATCCGCAAAATCCATGCGGTAAACACCGTTTTCGTCCTGTACCAGAGGAGAGGAAACGATGTCCATATCATTGTTTTTGAGTACGCCGGTAAATCCGACATAGGTGGGAGAATGAACCAGGATCGGGTCACCGGGCTTCGTCAAGGTGTGCAGCACAGCAGCTACGCCGCCGAGTACGCCGTTTTCATAGCCGATATGTTCTTTTTTCAGGCCAGTCACGCCGAAACGCTCCTTCTGCCATTTGAAAATCGCATTGAAATAGCGATCCGGATCGCCGTAATAACCGAACAGGGGGTGGTTCAAACGTTCCTGCATTGCCTCTACAACCGATGGGGCAGTGGCAAAATCCATATCCGCAATCCACATGGGCAGAGGGGTAAAATTGGGATCGGTTTTGCGGGGCGTCATGGGATTGACATCCCATTTGATGGCGTTATGACCAGCGCGTTCCCAAACTTTGTCGAAATTATACTTTCCCATTTGTATTGACACAACCTTTCTAAGAATAAAAATACTTTTTTAAATAAACCAGATTAAATTTTATCAGATTTTATATCTGTTGTAAAGGAAAGGTTGTTCGAATTGACAAAAACATGAATTAAACCAATTTGTATTAGTACAGTTTTCCTAAAAAAACAAAAAATTATCGATGATTGGTCGAAAAAATATCCTTGGTCGGGAATTGTTCAAACTATCTAAACCAATGGGCTTTCCAAGAGGAAGAATCGGCCTTTTTCCTGATTTTTGAAGCGGCACTTGACAAGGAGGCCGTCTGTTTGATATACTCGGCACAAAGTTGATAGAGGCGCAGTGATAAGAGTACCCGGCGGAGAAGACGTTCCGCGATGTCGGGGAAAGGGTTAACTGCCGAAGCAGGCATTCCAGGTATGGGTGTCTGTTGGGCTCAATGTGAAAATCATTGAGACTCCTGCTTCCGGAATACCGGCGGCAGAGGCGCTATCGAATACTCCTTTCCGGATCCGAAAGGCTGTATCGATGCGGTACAGCCTTTTTTGATGGCTGTACCGTCAAAAACGCCCGTCAACTCAGGTTGATTGGGCGTTTTTGTGTCTCCTATCATCCATGAAAGGAGTTTTTGTAATGGAATCTGTATCGGTTGGACTTTGGTCGGTACTGCCGCCGCTGGTTGCGATTGTGCTGGCTCTGTTGACCAAAGAAGTGATCTTTTCGCTGGCCTGCGGCATTTTTTCCGGCGCGGTTATTTATGCAGTGGCGGCGAATCTCGGCGTTGCGGGCGTGTTTTCCAGCGTGTCTGATCTGATGATTGAAAAAATGGGCGGAAATGCGGCTTTGCTGTTGTTTGTTGTTCTGCTGGGAGCCTTGGTTGCGGTGATTACCAAAGCCGGCGGTTCCGCAGCATACGGCAGCTGGGCTGCCGGCAAACTGCGTTCCGGCACCAGCGCGCAGCTTGCCACCGGTTTTTTGGGCTGCCTGATTTTTATTGACGACTATTTTAACTGCTTTACCGTTGGCACGGTGATGCGCCCGGTCACAGATAAGCATAAAGTGTCCCGGGAAAAACTGGCATATCTCATCGATGCCACTGCAGCTCCCATCTGTATCATCGCCCCGATTTCCTCATGGGCAGCGTCGGTCATTTCCTACTACCCCACCGACGGTACAATGACCGGCATGCAGGCGTTTTTGCGGGCAATCCCCATGAACTTGTATGCGATTTTGAGCATTGTGATGGTGTTTTGGCTGTGCATTCGGAAAAAGGGGGACTTTGGCCCCATGGCGGCGGCACAGCGCCGGGCAGAAGAACAGGGCTTGCAGAATTCGATGGAAAGGGGAGAGCAGCCTTCTTCCAAAGGCCGGGTATTGGATCTGGTAATTCCGATTGCAGCGCTGATTGTGTTTTCGATTTTTTCCATGCTGTATTATGGCGGCTACTGGAACGGCGAAGGTTTGAGCCTGTTTGACGCATTCGGCGCGACAGATGCTGGTACTGCCCTGGCGATGGCGAGCCTTCTTTCCCTGATCGTGGCATTTTTGCTGTTCGTTCCCCGCCGGCTTTTGAGTTTCCGGGAATTTTTCCAGGGCATCGTCAGCGGCATTCAAACGATGGTACCCGCTTGTGTGATTCTGACTTTAGCCTGGACGATCAGCGGCGTTTGCCGGGATCTGCTCGCTACCGGAGATTATGTGGCGGGAGTTGTGGCGGCGTCCAATATGCCGGTGATGCTGATCCCGGCCATTATGTTCGGCGTGTCTGCTATGCTTTCTTTCGCCACCGGCACCTCTTGGGGGACTTTCGGCATTCTGATTCCCATCATCGTTTCTGTCTGCGAGACAGCGGCTCCGGAATTGACCGTCACTGCGCTGTCGGCGATTTTGGCCGGTTCGGTATTCGGCGACCATTGCTCGCCGATTTCGGATACCACCATCATGTCCTCCACCGGCGCAGGATGCGCCCACATTGACCATGTATCCACCCAGCTGCCCTATTCGTTGACCGTTGCATCGGTCTGTGTGGCGGGCTATCTGGTTGCCGGGTTCTCGGCGGGTTTGGGATTTGGCACAAGTCTGCTGATTACCGACGTGATTTCCCTGCTTTTGCTGGCCGTTCTGCTGTTGGCTCTGCCGAAAATCTGGAGTGGTGAGAAAAAAGCAGTTCAAAAAACGCCCGCGCTTGCGGCGCAAAAATAAAACAGTACCCCAGTCGGTTTCTCCGTGGTTTGGGCCATTGGCAATGCGGTTGTCTGCTGGGCAACAAAATGGCGAAACCGGAAAAAAGCTGCCCTGCCTTGTGTCAGAGCAGCTTTTGCTTTAGCGTTTCCCGCATCTGAAAAAACACCGGTTTCCCATAGGATTTTTTCGCAAAAAAGATAGAAAAAGCGCTTGCAAAAGAAAAATCCGCAGAGTATCGTAAAAAATATATGCCTTACAATTTTTGGTTTGATCAGGAGGGAACGCCAATGACCGATCTTTCTTTTATCGAAAAGAAACCCATTCAAAAAGGCTGGTCATGCGACAGTAAATATTGTGTAACAGCTGCTGACGGGACAAAATATTTGATGCGTATAACACCGCATGAAAAAAGCGCAAGTCGTGAGAATATGTTTCGTATGCAGCAAAAGGTGGCTGAGTTGGGTGTACCCATGTGCAGACCGGTTGCTTTCGGTGCCTGTGATGAGGGCGTTTATAACCTACAGACCTGGATTGACGGACAGGATGCGGAAGAAGTCATTCCCAACGCGTCCACCGAAGAGCAGTATACCTACGGATGGCAAGCCGGAAGCATACTCCAAACAATTCATTTGATTCCTTCGCCAGACACGCAGCCGGAATGGGAACCGCGTTTTCTTGCAAAAGCACAGCGGAATATAAAAATCTACCAGGACTGTCCGGTCCGAATGGATGGCGCCCAAAAGTTCATTGCCTGTATAGAGCAGAACCGGCATTTACTGAAAAACAGACCGCAGTGCTTTCAGCATGGAGATTACCATATTGGCAATATGATGATTGAGAACGGCAAACTCGTGGTAATTGATTTTGACCGCTATGATTTTGGCGACCCTTGGGAAGAGTTTAACCGCATTGTTTGGTGTGCACAGGCGGCGCCCTATTTGCGTCTGGCATGGTTGACGGGTATTTTAACGGCAAGGTTCCGGCGGAGTTCTGGGAACTGCTCGCTTTGTATATCAGCAGCAATATGCTTTCTTCCGTGCCTTGGGCGATTCCTTTTGGCGAGCATGAGGTTACCACAATGCTAAATCAGGCGCGAGATGTCCTGCGGTGGTACGACGGGATGAAAAGCGTGGTGCCGTCCTGGTATGCCCAAAAAGCGTGCACTGGCTTTGGATTTTGAAATGGCTGGAATCGGCAGCAGGAAGAATGCACGGTCGCTGCCAAACTTATTGACAGACTATAAGCGGCGACGGTGTTTCGATGGGTTGGCCATTTTGGAGAATCTTTTTGCGAGGCAGAAGGATAGACTGCTTGTGGGGTGAAAAATTGTAGCTTTTATCTGCGGCAGAACGGAAAAAAGGGCAGGAAAACGGCCTGGGATTTTTATCTCAGGCCGTTTCTTTTTATGATTTTGTAGAGAGGGCAGTTTCCGTTTCCGTATGCTCCGGTTCCCGGACGCTTTCCCGGTTACCGGGGAAGAGCCGCGGTAAAATGAGCAGGGAGCTAATCAGCAGAAGGAAAAAGATGCCCAGCGACAACGGCAGATATACCGTGTACCCCAAACCTACCGAAAACCCTGCTACCAGATAGGCGATAGCTGCGCAGATGGCCACAGTAAGCGCATAAGGGATCTGGGTGAATACATGACGCATCAGATCACAGCCTGCGGAAGTGGAGGAAAGGATTACTACATCCGAAATCGGAGATACCTGATCGCCGAACACCGAACCCGCCAATACGGCGGAGAGAGACAAAACTGCCATCCCCGGTGCCAGCGCTTCGCAGATGGTGACCACGATGGGGATCAGAATACCGAAAGTTCCCCAAGAGGTACCGGTGGCGAAAGCAAGTAGTCCGGCGATAACCATGGCAATGGCAGGCAGAAGATGGACGGGAATACCGGAATCGCGCACGATTCTGGCTACATATTCCCCGGTGCCCAAATAATCCCGGCAGACGCTGCTGATACTCCAAGCCAGGGTCAGAATAACGCTGGCGCCAACCATGGATTTTACTCCGTCGTTAAAGGCTTTGAAAAATTCCGTCATCGGCATGATGCGGCGGGGGATAAACAGGAAAAATGCTACAAGCAATGCGCCAGCGCCGCCCAAAGCCAGCGCAGTGGGGGCATCTGTTTTACCGAAAGCCTGAACTAGGCTAAGCTGTTCGTTCCAGTATCCGCCGACATAAAGCATAGCCAGTACCGAAAAGACCAGCAGTGCGGCAATCGGAATGGCCAGGTCCCAGACCCGGCCTTTAGACGAGGTCTGCATCCGGGTGATCTCGTTTTCGGTTTCCGCCGTGTCGCGAACGCCGTCACGCATTGCCCGGCGTTCCGCTTCTGCCATTGGACCGTAGTCGGCGTGTTTGCGGATGCACATCCAAAACACCATAAAAATAGTGCCGATCGCGTAAAAGTTCAGCGGCGCTGCATGTAAAAACGCCTGCATACCGGTGAGACCGCCATCTTGAGGGATGTAGGACATAACGGAGGCGGCCCAGGAGGAAATGGGAGCTAAAATGGCCATGGCGGCAGCCATCATGTCTACAATATAGGACAGCTTTTCCCGGGAGATGTTGAACCGGTCCGTTACCGGCCGCATGACGGTTCCGCTGGTGATGCAGTTAAAATAGTCATCCAGAAATAGGCAGGCGGAAAATCCTGCGGTGGCAGTGAGCGCACTGCGCCGGCTTTTAAAACGGCCGCGCGCCCAAGCGGCATACGCATTGGAGCCACCGGCTTTGGTAATGACCGCAACCAGTCCGCCCAGCAGGGACAAAAAGACGATCATGGCGATATTTTCACCCAGCTTTGCGATCATGATGTCTACCGTGGTGGAGAAGCACTGAATCAGGCTTAATTGGTTGCACAGCACATAGATTACCGTACCGGACAAAATGCCGCAGACCAGCGAAAAAATAACTTCCTTGGTCAAAACCGCCAGTACAATCGCCACAATAGGGGGAACAACCGACCAAATCCCTACATCCTGCACAGAAATACCTCCCCGGAAAGCAGATAATTTTTTGATAAAGATGGCAGAAAAATTATAACATTATAATATGACTTTGTAAATAAATTTTGCAGGAAAAAATTCATAAAAGAACAGAAGAGAAAGGTAATGAAAACCAAAAGAGAAATCTTCAATATTTTGTATCGATAACCATATCTGATTTTAGGAATTTTCCATAAATTTTAGCGATTTTTTAGCAATAGAACAAGAAAAAGCCAAAAACCGCTTTTTGACCCATTTATTTACTATTTGTTCATAAAAAAGGCACGTTTTTTGCATGTTTTGTTGTGAATCTTTCTCCTTGCTACTTCAAAAGGCTTATGATATAGTAGTTTGGGTTTCTTCCTATATACATATTAAATAGGTATATATATAGGAAAATAAGGTTGTTGAGGTGATTGAATGTTTGTTCTGTTGTTTGCCCTGTGGATCTTGTTCAACGGAAAAATCACGCTGGAGATCTGCCTGTTCGGCCTTGTGATTTCCGGGGCGATATATCTGTTTGCCATTAAACTGCTGGACTACGATCCCAAGAAAGAACTGAAGGCCTTGAAAAAGCTGGGAGGCATCTTCCATTTCCTGCTGGTGCTTCTGCGAGATATTATCAAGGCCAGTTTCCATGTCATCGGCGTGATTCTCTCTCCGAAAAAGGAGGTTGACCCCAAGCTGGTATTTTTCTATACAGATCTGAGTACCGATACCGGTCGGGTGGGTTTGGCAAACGCGATTACGCTGACGCCTGGCACGATTACGGTGTTTTGTGAGCATAAGCTGTTCTGTGTGCATGCGCTGGATACCGCCAGCCAGGCAGATGTGGACGAGTCTCAATTTATGCATTTGCTGAAAAAACTGGAGGATTAAAAGATGAAAGAGTTTACAGGTTCTTTTCTGCTGGGCTCGGTGATCCTTTTGTCGGTTCTGATTTTCTTCTGTATGATCCGTGCCATTAAGGGGCCGCGTTTTACCGACCGTGTGGTGGCGGGGAACATGATCAGCACAATGATCATCGTCATTCTGTCCATCCTTTCGGTTTACATGGAGGAGCCTTTTTTGGTGGACGTGGCGATTGTATACGCCATGCTCAGCTTTATTACGGTGGTTGTGCTTTGCCGGTTGGTAATTGTTCGGCGCCGGGTACACGAAAGGGAGGAACAGGAAGATGGAAAACGTTAGAATTGTTGCTGGCATCATTCTGATTGCAGTAGGGTTGTTCGTTTATATCACAGCAACTTTTGGTCTATTCCGCTTTCATTATGTGCTCAACCGTATGCATGCTGCCGCTTTGGGGGACACGCTCGGCATTCTTTTTGTGCTGCTGGGCCTGATGATTCTGGTAGGGTTCAATTTTCACACGCTGCGGCTGGGACTTATTATTTGCTTTTTGTGGCTCGCAAGCCCTGTGTCTAGCCATCTGCTGGCAAAAGCGGAGTTTGTGACCTTTAAACATATCAAATCCGAATGCGAGGTGGTAGAGAAATGAGGTTGGCTTTGGAACTAATCCTGCCGATTTTGTTGATTGTCTGCGCTTTGGCTGTGACCTTCTCCAAACGGCTGCTGGTCGCGGTTGTCATTTTTACGTCTTTCAGTCTAATCATGTCGGTGATCTGGGTACTGCTGGAAAGCCCCGACCTTGCGATTACCGAGGCGGCGGTAGGCGCCGGTGTCAGCGGCCTGCTGCTCATCTATACACTGAAAAAAATCCATGCGTTGAAGGGAACGAGTGATGAGTAAAATGGCCAAAATCAAAAAAGAGAAAAAGACCCTTTGGCAACGGTTCACCGCATGGGTTAACGGCGATGCCGCCGAACAACCCCTGCTTCCTGCGGAACCGCCCAAACCCAAAAAAAACAAGGGGGCCAAGGGCAAAAAGCAAAAGGCGCAGCCCACCCGCAAGGAATGGATGGGCCTGAGCCGGTTTGAACATTTTTATCGCGTCTGTGCGGTTGTCATCGGTGTAGCTATCGTATCGGTGCTGATGGTCACGGTGCTGCAGCTTCCGTTGTTCGGCAGCCCTGACAACCCGGCGGTTAACGAAGTAGTGGAGCGGTACGTGGAAAAAGGTCTGGAGGAGACTGGCGCTGTTAATATGGTCGCTGGTATGATCCTGGATTACCGTGCGTTTGATACTTTCGGCGAATCTTCGGTACTGTTTCTGGCAGTTACCTGTGTAACCATGCTTTTGATGCGGGACCGCAACAACACCACAAAGGAAGAGGATCTGCTTACTGCCCGGGAGCACGTGATAGAGGGCCACGAGGAGGATATCATTTTAACCAAAATTGCCCGGCTGGTCATCCCCTGTGCGCTGGTTTACGGTATTTACGTGGTGCTGAACGGGCATCTGTCGCCCGGCGGTGGTTTTTCCGGCGGTACCATCATGGGCTCCGCGCTGATTTTGTTTGCCGTGTCTTTCGGTATGATCCGGATCAGCCGGTTCTTTACTTATGCTACCTTCCGTAAAGTCACATCCTGTGCGCTGATGGTTTATGCCGCGTCAAAGGCTTATTCCTTTTTCACCGGTGCAAACCATCTGGAATCCCATATTCCGCTGGGAACACCCGGTGCTATTTTAAGCTCCGGCCTGATTTTGGTTTTGGATATCTGCGTCGGCATTGTGGTAGCCTGCACGATGTACGGCTTTTATGCGCTGTTCACAAAGGGGGAGTTGTAATGGAACACCTGCTGATCAATCACTATGAAACAGCGGCGGTCATTTTGTTCGGCATCGGTTTTTTGAACCTTCTTCTGCAGAACAACCTGGTCAAAAAGGTGATCGGCGTTGGGATTATGGACAGTTCTGTTTATCTGTTTTTGGCATCCCAAGGCTATATTGAAGGCCGCTTGGCTCCTATCCTGGTAGGAGAGGTAGCCAATGCGGCAGACTATATCAATCCGATTCCCGCAGGCTTGGTGCTCACAGGAATCGTTGTATCGGTAAGCGTTACCGCTTTTTCGCTGGCGCTGATCCAGCGGCTGTATCAAAAATATAAGACGGTCAACTTTGACGAGATTGTTCAACTGGCCAGACAAAAGGGAGATGAGTAACCGGTGCCATTTGTATATAACTTTCCGTTCTTCAGCATTTTTATCTGCATGATTTCCGGCATCGTCACTCCGCTTTTGAAAAACGGCAGATGGGCGTACCGACTGAGCTTATTTGCCTCTGGCGCAGGGGTGCTGCTGTCCGGCGTTTTGCTGGGGCGGATTGGACCTGCGAATGAAAGTTTCAGCTTTATGATGGGCCATTTTCCGGCCCCTTGGGGCAACGAGTTATCGGTGGGACCGCTGGAAGCGGTGCTGGCCACTGCCGTTTGTCTGGTGATGATGATGGCTTTGTTAGGCGGCAGCCGGGACATTTTTGAAGATGTCCTGCCGGAAAAACAAAAATTGTATTTCATCATGATGGACGAGATCTTGGCGGCGCTGCTGGCGCTGACCTATACCAACGATATTTTTACCGCGTACGTGTTCATCGAAATCAGTACCATCGCGGCTTGCGCCATTGTCATGGCCAAAGATGCCAGCGCTACACTGGTTGCCACGATGCGGTATCTGATTATGAGTCTGCTCGGCTCCGGGCTGGTACTGATCGGTATTGTGCTGTTGTACTGCATCACTGGTCATCTGTTGTTCCCAAGCCTGCAGCAGTGGGTTCTGGAATTGGTAGCCACTGGGCAGTACACCATTCCGCTGACTGTGGTTGTGGGGCTGATCGTTTTGGGCCTTGGCATTAAAAGCGCCATGTTTCCTTTCCATTTGTGGCTGCCTCCGGCCCATGGATCGGCGACGACCGCCTCCAGTTCGGTGCTGTCCGGTCTGGTAGTCAAAGGATACATTATTTTGATGATCCGCCTGTTTTATAAAGTATTCACCATCGAGGTCATCCGGGAACTGCGCGTTACCAATATGATTTTCCTGTTTGGTCTGGCCGGCATGATCATTGGTTCGATCGGCGCCATGAAAGAAGGGCATATCAAGCGGATGCTGGCCTATTCTTCGGTGGCGCAGCTGGGTTATGTCTTTATGGGAATCGGTCTGGGAACAGATATTGGCATTATGGCAGCCTGTTTCCAGATTTTGGTGCATGCCTGTACAAAGCCCATGCTTTTTAGCTGTGCCAGTGCCCTGAGCGCCGGCCGGCACCACAATAAAAAGCTGCATGCACTGCGCGGTGCTGCTTATGAAAACAAGCTGGCTGGTATCGGCTTTACGGTCGGCGCTTTGTCCATGATCGGTATTCCATTGTTTGCCGGTTTCGCCGCAAAGGTGTTCTTTGCCAGCGCAACCATGGCACAGCCGGTGAAAATGTGGATGACGCTGCTGACGCTGGCTTTGTCCACTGTGCTCAACGCCTTGTACTACATCCCGGCGGTAACCGTTCTTTGGTCCCGGCCGGCAGAAGGAGAGACTGGCGAAAAACAGCCTGTTCATCCGGCGTTTGCAGTTTCCACCGTGGTATTCATCGCAGCGGTGTTCTTCTTGGGCATCTGCTATGAGCCGGTTGTAACCCTCATCCAAAACGGACTCGCGCTCTTATAAATTCCCGATAAAGAGGTGACAATTTCGTGTTCAAAAGTATCGTCCTGTTGCTGCCCATCCTGCTGCCGTTGATCGGCGGTTTGGTGGTGTTCCGGATGCGCGATGCCAAAGCCCGCCGTATTGCGGTATCTGCCTGTGTGCTGTGCACGTTGGTTTCGGCGGTAGGCGTCAGCTTTTTGCCGGATCTTTCCCTGCGTATTTGGGACTTGGGCGGCAGTATTGCCATTTATCTGCGGCTGGACGCCATGGGCAGGTTTTTCCTGTGCCTGGTGTCAGGTATCTGGACGCTGGTGGCGTTCTTTGCTTATGAGTACATGCAGCACGAGGGAAGGGAAGAGCGCTTTTTTGGCTTTTACACCATGACCCTCGGCATCCTGATGGGACTTGGCCTGGCAGGAAATTTGCTGACTTTGTATATGTTCTATGAAATGATGACCTTAATCACAGTACCGCTGGTCATCCATAACGGAAGCCGGGAGGCGGTAGCCGCTGGGTTTAAATATCTGGGCTATTCCACCTTTGGCGCGGGCCTTGCGTTGATCGGATTTTTCTTCCTCAACCGGTACTGCTCCACCACAGAATTTTCAGCTGGCGGAACGCTGGATTTCTCCCTTGCGGCGGGAAATGAAAACCTGCTGTTTGCCGTTTGGCTTTTGATGATGATCGGTTTTGGCTGCAAAGCGGGCATGATGCCGCTGCAGTCCTGGCTGCCCACCGCACACCCGGTAGCGCCGGCGCCTGCATCGGCCGTTCTGTCTGGCATCATAACCAAAGCGGGTGTTTTGGCCATTATTCGTGTGACTTTTTATCTGTTCGGCGCTGATTTCCTGCGTGGCAGCTGGGCGCAGACCACACTTTTGTGCCTGGCGCTGGCAACCGTATTTGCCGGTTCCATGCTGGCTTATAAAGAAAAAGTATTTAAAAAGCGGCTGGCGTATTCTACGGTCAGTCAGGTTTCTTATGTGCTGTTCGGTTTGTTTTTGTTAAACAGTGTAGGCTTTACCGGTGCGCTTTTGCAGGTAGTTTTCCACGCCCTGGTCAAGAATCTTTTGTTCCTGGCTGCCGGTGCAGTGATTTATAAAACCGGTAAAACGGATGTGCGGGAGCTGGTAGGCATTGGCAAACAAATGCCGATCGTAATTTGGTGCTTTGCGTTTGGCGCTCTGTCGCTCATTGGCATTCCGCCGACTGCGGGCTTTGTAAGCAAATGGTATCTGGCCCAGGGCGGCATTGCTGATTATGGCATTTTGGGTATCGTGGGCGCGGCAATTCTTTTGGTCAGCGCTCTGCTGACTGCCGGATACCTGCTTCCGGTTGTGACCCGCGGTTTTTTTCCGGGCCGGGACTTTGACTACGCAAATCTGGAGAAAAAAGAACCGTCAGGCTATATGACGGTGCCGCTGGTCATTCTGGCGGCGTTGGCCGTGCTGTTGGGTATTTTCCCCGGCGGCTTGATCGAATGGATCAGCGGCATTTCCGCCGTATTATTTTAATGTTGGGAGGGGAAGCTTGTGCCTGTTTGGATGTTATGCCTGCCGGTTTTGTTTCCGATTTTGGCCGGCGCAGTGATGCTGGCCCGTCCCATTGAGGACCGGAAAAAACGGCAGATCTATGTGGCTGGCGCCGTGATTGTCAATGCTGTGCTGGCGCTGACAGTGCTGATCTGGACGCCGGACGGCGTTCTGACGCTGCTGCGCTTTTCCGATACCATGCAAATTGCGCTGCAGATCGACGGAGCGGGCCGGGTATTTGGTATTTTGGTGTCGCTTTTGTGGCCGTTGACTACCTTTTATTCCTTTGAGTATATGAAGCACGAGGGAAGGGAAAACAAGTTTTTCGGCTTTTTTACCATGACTTTCGGCGTAATTGAGGGCGTGGCTTTTGCGGATAACTTCTTAACCCTGTATCTGTTTTATGAACTTTTAACGCTGGCGACCTTGCCGCTGGTCATGCATTCGATGGATGGCAGGGCCCGGTATGCCGGTAAAAAATACCTGATTTATTCTCTGTCCGGTGCGGCGTTTGCCTTTATTGCGATGATCTTTCTGCTTACCTATGGCTCCACGCTGGACTTTACCTTTGGCGGTGTATTGGATCCTTCCAGAGCAAGCGGACACGAAACGCTTTTGCAAACGGTATTTGTGCTGGGCTTTTTCGGCTTCGGCGTGAAGGCGGCGATCTTTCCGTTTCACGGCTGGCTGCCGGACGCTTCGGTAGCGCCTACGCCGGTTTCCGCCCTGCTGCATGCGGTGGCAGTGGTGAAGGCGGGCGTGTTCGCTGTGATCCGGCTGACCTATTATGGTTTTGGGTGCGACTTTTTGCGCGGCAGCTGGGCGCAGACGGTGGTGATGACGGCGGCTGTCGTAACGATTGTATACGGTTCCGCCATGGCGCTGCGCACCCCCCATTTGAAACGGCGGCTGGCTTATTCCACCGTCAGTAACTTGTCCTACATCCTGTTTTCGGTGACGCTGATGACTCCTGCGGGCCTGGTTGGCGGCTTGTCCCATATGGTATTTCATGCGGTGATTAAAATCACGCTGTTCTTCTGTGCCGGCGCGATCATTTACAAGACGCATCGGGAATACGTTTACCAGTTAGACGATTTTGGCCGGGCAATGCCGGTGACCATGGCGGCGTTCACCATCGCTTCGTTAGGATTGATGGGCATACCTCCTTTGGCCGGGTTTGTCAGCAAGTGGGGCATTGCCACCGCCGCGGTGGAAACCGGAATGCCCTTGGCCTATGCCGGTGTGGCGGCTTTGATCGTTTCGGCGCTGTTGACCGCTTTGTATTTGATGGCGGTCGTTCTGCGTGCCTACTTCCCCGCAAAAGGCTTTGATCCCGCTTCGGTCAAAGAGGTGGAGGATCCGAATCGTCTGATGACGGTACCGCTGCTTGTGCTGAGTGCAGCATCCGTTTTGCTCGGATTGTGTGCTTCGCCTTTGATCGCAGTATTTGAACAAATTGCAGCCGGTTTGCTGTAAATGCCGGAACCATTGAAGTTGGGAGTGAGAAAATGGGCGGTTTTTTATTAATTTTCCTGGTATTGTTTCCAATGGCTGGCGCAGTCGCCGGATATCTGACCGGGCGGAAGAATAAGTCTGCGCGGGATTGGCTGGTGCTGGCGGTCACGGTAGTGGAGCTGTTGGGAGCGCTGTTGCTTTTGTATTTCCCCGGCGCCACCCTGCGTCTGGACGGGATTTGCGGCCTGGGGCTTACTTTTCAGGCGGACGGATTCCGGATGGTTATGGCGCTTTTGACCGCGGCGGTCTGGATGATGACCACGCTGCCGTCCCGATCCTATTTTGCCCACGCGCGCAATCGGAATCGATATTATCTGTTTTTGCTGCTGGCGCTGGGAGCCACCATGGGCATTTTCCTGTCAGGGGATTTGTATACGACCTTTATCTTTTTTGAAATGATGTCCTTTGCCTCCTACATATGGGTGGTGCAGGAGGAAACGCCGGAGGCGGTCAGCGCTTCCCGCAGTTACCTGACCATCGGCGTGCTGGGCGGCCTGGTCACGCTGATGGGCGTGTTTTTGCTCTACCATCTGGCGGGGACATTGCAGCTGGATGCGCTGCGTGATGCCTGTGCTGCCGTAGAAAACCGGCGGCTTTTATACGCGGCAGGTGGCTGTATCCTGTTTGGCTTTGCAGCGAAGGCGGGCATGTTCCCGCTGCATTTCTGGATGCCCCGATCCTACACGGCGGCCCCTGCACCTGCTACGGCGATTTTGTCCGCCGTATTGAGCAAGGCGGGTATTTTCGGCGTTTTGATCGTATCCTGTGACATGTTTTACCGGGATGCCGATTGGGGTATGCTGATTTTGATGTTAGGCGTTGTCACAATGTTGTTGGGCGCGGTTCTCGGCCTTTTCTCCGTCAACCTCAAGCGGACGCTGGCCTGTTCCTCCATGTCCCAGATCGGTTTTATCTTGGTGGGCGTGGGCATGCAGGGTCTTTTGGGGGCACACAATCAGCTGGCAGTTTACGGTACGGTGCTTCATATGATCAACCATTCGTTGATTAAGCTGATTTTGTTTGTCATCGCCGGGGTAATTTTCACCAGAGTCGGTTCTTTGGATCTCAATGAGATCCGCGGCTGGGGCAGAGGCAAACCGCTGGTGATGTTCTGCTTTTTTATGGCGGCAGTTGGCGTCGGCGGAATCCCGCTGTGGAGCGGCTATATCAGTAAGACGCTGCTGCATGAGAGCATCGTCGAATATATTGAAATACTGAGTGCCCAGGGCGGCGTCGGCTTGATGCGTACGGTCGAGTGGCTGTTTTTGATCGCCGGCGGCATGACGCTGGCTTATATGACCAAGCTGTTCGTTGCGGTATTTCTGGAGAAAAAACCCGGCAGCGAAAAACCTGCCAAAGAGCTTTATATGGATAAGCCCACTTCGGTGATGCTGACGGTATGCGGCGCGCTGCTTTTGGTGTTCGGCCTGTTTGCCCACAGCACCATGGATCATATCGCCGAAGTGTCCCGTTCTTTTTTGGGCGGTGAGGCGTTGGAGCATGCGGTACAATATTTCTCCTGGACCAATCTGCAGGGCGCTTTGATTTCTCTGGCCATCGGCGCGGTGCTGTATTTCGGCGTGGTACGTCTTTTGCTGATGAAAAAAGACGCGCAGGGCGTTCGGATTTATGTAGACCGTTGGCCTCGCTGGGCAGATCTGGAGAAGCTTGTGTACCGGCCGCTGTTAAGCGGACTGGCCTTTGTGGGTGCTTTTTGCTCCCGTACCGTTGCTTCCTTGGCGGACTGGATCATTGCTTTGGTAAACCGCCTGTTTTACAAAAAAGCGCCACAAAGCGTGGAACCGAAAACCAATGAGCAGTTTGGTGCTTATTCAGACAAGCCGGTTCACCGTGGAATTGTCGGTGAAACATTGGCCTATGAGCTTCTTTTGTACGGCGCAGGCGTAGTGGCAACGCTGTTGTACCTGCTGTTGCAATAGCCGCAGGTTTGAGTTGCAGACTTTTTATTTTTAAAAAGAAAAGCTGTGCGGATTTTTGTATCCGTACAGCTTTTTTGTCGGAGAGCCTTTTTGAATGGCCATGTTATATCGTAATCCAGTATCGCTGAACCAGCTCACCATTTTCCAGACGCTCATCCTCCAGCACGCCGCCACAGCGCAGAATGGTCTTGGCCGAAGCAGGATTATTTTTGTCGCAAGTCACCAGCGCACGGTCAATCCCCAGCTCTTTGGCAATGGGAAGGGCCATAAAAAGCATTTGGGCAGCCAGTCCCTTGCCTCGGCAGGACGGACAGATGGCCGTATCCGATATGCCCACCGTAAGACAGCAGATAGTCGTTTAACTGGCGGCGGATGTCAATCGCGCCTAAAATCCGCCCGGTTTCATCCTGCAAGAAGAATACGGTAGCCGGCACTTGCCCGGGATCGGAAATAGATTCCCGCCGGCGTAAATAGGATTGGAGTTGTACATAATTCATCCCTTCGCCGCGAACAGCAGCGGGAATGATCTTGTCATGATTTGCTTTCCAATCCGCTCGAAAATCCTCATACGCATTTTCCAATTCCGGACACGGTTTGATCAGGCGAAGCATCTTTTTTCACTCCTTTTTTATTTCGATGATTCTATCATATAAGGAACAGAAATGCAAGACACCAAAAGAAAGCGTTGCCTCGGCTCTTTTTATGGTGTATGCTAAAGAAAGAAAAAAGGGGGATGTAGATTTGGAGCAGGGGATTTGCGCGTTTACCGGCCACCGTCCCGGGCATTTTGCCTTTGGCTATGAACAGGGTCATCCGGATTGTGTTCGCCTGAAACATGCCATTGGACAGGCGGTGTCCATCTTAATACAACAGGGCGTAACCACTTTTATCAGCGGTATGGCACAAGGGGTGGATCTTTGGGCAGCACGGGAAGTGTTGCGGCAAAAAGCAGAAAATCCAATGCTGCGTCTGATTGCAGCACAGCCGTGTGCCGATCAGGCACAGCGCTGGCCACAGGCAGCGCAGCGTGAATATGAGGACATTCTGGCAGTTTGCGACGAACGCTTTTGCCTATATGAGCGGTATACCCATTTCTGCATGATAGAACGCAATCGCTGGATGGTGGACCGGTCGGGGATTCTGCTTGCGGTATATGATGGCAGTGCAGGCGGCGGAACTGCCGCGACTGTGCGGTACGCACAGAGCAAACAAAGGGAAATCTGGCTGCTGGATCCGGATACACTGTGTTTGGTTGCTCTGACTCCTCCGGAAAAGCAGATTTCCTTTGATGACACTTTTTTATCGGGGCAGACGGTGTAAACACCGAAAAACCGGCGTATTTTACGAAAAGGGATGGGGAAATGGATTATTATCGAGACCATGCGTTTTCCATACGGGATCTGCAGCCGGATGATATCCGTCCGATTGTGGAAGGGGAAATAGCTCAAGGCTGGCAGTCCCATATGGAAAAGTATGAGATGAGGATTCAGCATCAAAAGGAAGGAAAATCTGTTTCCCTAGTTGCCGCATACGGCAGTGCGGTAATGGGATACATTAATGTATACCCCGATTCTAGGTGGGGTGCTTTTGCCAATCAGGGATATCCTGAAATCGTAGACTTTGGCGTGCTGGAAAAGTATCGCAGAAATGGAGTTGGAAGTAAGCTGATGGACATAGCGGAACGGATTGCCTCCGGATACGCCAGCATGGTATACCTTGGCGTGGGGATGCACAGCGGGTACGGAAGCGCGCAGAGAATGTATATAAAACGCGGTTATATTCCAGATGGAACCGGCGTGTGGTATGGTGAAAAAATATGCGAACCTTATGCAAATTGCCGGAACGACGATGATTTGGTTTTATATCTCTTTAAATTTTTAAGGTGATCCCTACCAATAGTGAGTGAAGTTTTTTAGTGAAAAGAATAAAAAGCGGAGATTTTCATCTCCGCTTTTTTGATCGTTCCACGTTTTTATCCCAACGCTACATCCAGGATCATCATGACGACGAAACCGCCCATTACACCCAAAGTGCCGACATTGGAGTGCTCTCCCAAATGCGCTTCGGGAATCAATTCCTCTACAACGACATACATCATTGCGCCGGCGGCAAAGGATAAAAGCCAAGGCATCAACGGCTGAATCCCGCCGGCCACCAGCACAGCCAGAATACCGAAAACAGGCTCTACAATACCGGACAGGCCGCCGTACAAAAATGCCCGTCCGCGGCTGAGCCCTTCCTGTCGCAAGGGCAGAGAGATAGCGGCTCCCTCTGGGAAGTTTTGAATACCAATGCCAATGGCCAAAGCCAATGCAGCGGTATACATAGCCGGATCGGCATGCTGAGCTGCCAGTGCAAAAGAAAGGCCTACCGCCATTCCCTCGGGAATGTTGTGCAGGGTTACTGCCAGCACCAGCAGGGTAGAGCGCTTCCAAGGACTGGAGGGCCCCTCCGGCTCTGCTGCATCCGGGTGCAGATGGGGTAAAATGTAATCTAGCAGCATCAGAAAGCCGATGCCCAAAAGAAATCCGCCGGCCGCCGGAATCCAGCCGATCTGCCCTGCGGACTCTGCTTCCTCAATGGCCGGAATCAAAAGGCTCCACACCGACGCGGCAATCATCACCCCTGCGGCAAAGCCGAGAAAAATGCGCTGAATATTGCTGCTGATCCTCTCTTTGAAAAAGAAGACAACCGCAGCGCCCAGTGCAGTCATAAGGAAGGGAAAGCCGGTGCCGCCGGCCGCCCATAACAATGTCTGCATCGCTGATCCCTCCTGAAAAAAATCCGTTTAGCCTTGCAAAAAGCCCTGAATAATCCGCTCTTCGGCTTCTTCCTCGGTCAAGCCCAGAGTACGCAGTTTGATAATCTGTTCGCCTGCGATTTTGCCGATCGCCGCTTCATGAATCAAAGAAGCGTCAATATGTCCGGCAAACAGTTCCGGCGCGGCATTGACTTTGCCGGACCCAACCAGAATTGCGTCACATTCGGAATGGCCAGTACAGCGGTTGTTGCCCAGAATCCGGGAATGATACTCCTGCCGGGAATTGCCCTTGGCCACTGAGCGGGAAACCAGATCCACCGACGCATCTTCCCCGTCAATCGAAACGGAAAAGTCTGTTCTGGCTGTTTGTTCTCCTTCGGTGAGAATGCTTTCATGGATAATCAGCCGCGCCCGATCTGCCAGCTGAGCAGTGGTTTTTCGATCTGTACGGTCAACGCCGCCAATCTGCACCGTATCCATTTCCAATACAGCGTCCTCGGCCAGATGGATGTCGCTGACCGGGTCAATGCGGCGGATACCCGCGCCGGAACCGGTGCCGACATGCTTTTCCTGATAGAGTACATATGCGCCTTTTTCCACAAAAAACCGATGGATGCCGTTGTGCCGGGCCTCTTCCTCGCCGTCGGAATGAACACCGCAGCCGGCAACGATGGTGACATGGGCACCTTCGCCCACGTAGAAATCGTTGTAGACCAGATCGTTGATATCACTGTGAGTTACACAGGCTGGAATGTAAACCGTTTCGTTTTGGGCCTCCGGCGCAATATGGATCACAAGACCGGGAGCCCCTTCTTTGGATTCAATTTGAATGTGTTCGGAGGACTGCCTTCCGGCGCAGGCCCCATCCTCGCGGATATTGTATGCGCCGTTGAATACCCCTTTCCAGTCGGAAACAAGCCCCAGCAGCGTCTCGGTAATTTTATTCATACAGCGGA
>Ga0129308_1000984_pt1 | contig 34391 bp, 28 predicted proteins | sample L827metagenome_FD_94440 | JGI IMG/M metagenome (GOLD analysis project Ga0129308, IMG submission 94440) | Ring-tailed lemur group fecal microbial communities from Wisconsin, USA - L827 metagenome | ecosystem: Host-associated > Mammals > Digestive system > Large intestine > Fecal | place: USA...
ATCAAGGTTATCGTTACAAGTGTACTTCAAACATCTGCAGGCAGAATGATTTTTGCAAAACCTGCAGGAAACCGGTAACAGATAGGGGAGCATATGTACCACAATAAGAAAGTTGCAGTAATCGTCGCTGCTGCCGGGAAGGGAACCAGAATCGGGGGACCTGTCCCCAAACAGTATCTGAAGATAGGCGGAGAACCGGTGTTGTTAAAGACACTGCGGGCTTTTGATGGGCTGGAAGCGGTGGATTCGATCTTTATCGTAACCAACGATGAATGGATGGAGCATTGCAGCCGTCTCGTGAAAGAAAACGGACTGCAGAAGGTTGTCGCGATTGTAAAGGGCGGTGCGGAACGTCAGGATTCCGTTTATAATGCGCTGCAGGAGCTGAATCGGATGCAGCCGGGCACTGCCTATGTGCTGATCCATGATGGCGCCAGACCATTTGTCAGCGAGGATGTGATCATGAATGTGATTCAGGCGACTTTTGAAAAAGGGGCGGCTGTGGCCTGTGTTGCCATGAAAAACAGCGTGCGTCAGATGGACGGCGAAGAAAGCTGCAGTGTCGACCGAAGCCGGTATGTCTCGGTGCAGACACCGCAGGGTTTCAAAAAATCCATTCTGATTGATGCGTATGACAGAGCTTTGCAGCTGGGATATTACGGAACGGATGATGCCAGCCTGGTGGAATGGGCCGGACATCCGGTCGGAATCGTAGATGGAGATTATCAGAATATCAAGATTACGACGAAAGAGGATTTACCGATGGAAAACCGGGTAGGAACAGGGTTTGATGTACATCAGCTGGCAGAGAACAGAGCATTGATTCTCGGAGGCGTGAAAATTCCACATGCGAAGGGTCTTGCGGGGCATTCCGATGCGGATGTTCTGACGCATGCCCTGATGGACGCGCTGCTGGGCGCGGCAGCGCTCGGCGATATCGGGCGGCATTTTCCGGATACCGAAGAGCAGTACAGGGGCATTTCCAGTCTTGTACTGCTGGAAAAGGTATGCGAGCTGCTTGACGAACATTTTTACAGAATCGGCAATGTCGATGTTACGGTCATCGCACAGAAACCGAAGATCAGCCCATATATCGAAGAAATGCGTGAGAACCTTTCGCGCGTGATGGGTCTGGAGAAAAGCCGGATCAATATCAAAGGGACGACCACAGAAAAGCTGGGCTTTACAGGAAGAGAAGAAGGCATTGCGGCAGAGGCCGTGTGCTCAATATACAGGTAAGGAGAAGAATAGCAATGAAACTATCAAAGATGCATTTAAAAACGTTACGGGAGGTTCCGAATGAAGCGGAAATTCCAAGCCATATCCTCTTGCTGCGATCCGGAATGATCCGTAAGCTGGTATCCGGTGTTTACGGATTTATGCCGCTGGGCTGGAGATCCGTCTGCAAAATTCAGGAGATCATTCGTCAGGAAATGGACGCTGCCGGCGGACAGGAAATTCATATGTCCGCGATTCAGCCGGCTGAATTGTGGCAGGAATCCGGACGCTGGGGCGCTTATGGACCGGAACTGTGGAGAGTCAAAGACAGAAACGGCAGAGAGTTCTGTCTGGGGCCAACGCATGAAGAAATCTTCACGGACATTGTGAGAAATGATATTTCTTCTTACAGACAGCTTCCGGTAAATCTCTATCAAATTCAGACCAAATACAGAGATGAAGCCAGACCGCGTTTCGGGCTGATGCGCAGCAGAGAATTTATCATGAAGGACGCGTATTCCTTTGATAAGGATTATGAAGGACTGGATCAGAGCTATCAGGACATGTATGCGGCCTATGAAAAAATCTTTACAAGATGCGGGCTGACGTTCCGTCCGGTAGAAGCGGATACCGGCGCGATCGGCGGCAGCAATTCCCATGAGTTTACCGCGTTATCGGAAGTCGGGGAAAGTGAGATCGCATACTGTGAAAGCTGCTCAATGGCAGCAACTGTAGAACGTGCGGAATGTGTGGATGCAAAGCCGCAGACCGATGTGGAAATGCTTCCGATGGAGGAAGTCTATACACCGGGAACCAAAACCATCGAAGACGTTGCGAACTATCTGCAGCTGGAAAAGCCGCAGACCATCAAGGCGCTGCTGTTCGTGACCTACGATGAGGAAGGAAAGGAAAACGGCTATGTGGCGGCATTTGTGCGCGGCGACAGAGAACTGAACATGACGAAGCTCGTCAATGCGCTGAATATTCCGGAGCATTCCATCGAGTTTGCCGATGAAGAAAAAATGGCTGCAGCGACAGGCTGCGTGGGAGGCTTTACAGGTCCGGTAGGGCTGCATGACTGCAAGATCGTTGTGGACAGCGAGCTTCCGGGTTTGAAGAACCTCTGTGCCGGAGCATGTAAGGAAGATCATCATCTGATCAACGTCAACTACGGCAGAGATTATGAGGGAGATATCATCGTGGATATCAAGAACCTGGCGGAAGGCGATGCCTGCCCGGTTTGCGGAGCCCCAGTGAAGCATGCCAGAGGAATTGAAGTCGGGCAGGTGTTCAAGCTGGGAACGAAGTACAGTGAATCCATGGGTGCGATGTACAAGGATGAAAATCAGAAGGATCAGCCGATCGTAATGGGCTGTTACGGCATCGGCGTGACCAGAACGCTGGCAGCGGTTGTAGAACAGCACCACGATGAAAACGGCATCATCTGGCCGATGTCAGTTGCACCATATCATGTGATCATCACGGTTATGAAACCGGATGATGAAACACAGGCAGAAGTGGCAGAACGCATTTATAACGAATTGATTCGTTCCGGCGCAGAGGTGCTGCTGGATGACAGAAAAGAACGTCCCGGTGTAAAATTCAAGGACGCGGATCTGTTGGGCATTCCGATCAGAATTACGGTTGGACGCGGTGCGGCAGACGGTGTCATTGAATATAAGATGAGACGGGATGCGGAGAAAGAGGAGCTCAGTGTCGAAGATGGAATCGCAAGAGCAGTTAAAACCATTGCAGAAGAAAAATAATCCGGAAAAGCATCCGTATCTCAGTCTGTTCTGGGAGTTTTTCAAAATCGGTCTCTTTACGATCGGCGGCGGAATGGCGATGATTCCGCAGATTCAGCAGGTTGTCGTAAAGGATAAGGGCTGGCTTTCGGAGGAGGACATGCTGGACTGTATCGCGGTCAGTCAGGCAATGCCGGGTGTGATCGCCATCAACAGTGCGACGTGGATCGGGAAGCGGATCAAAGGTGTGCGCGGGGCGCTGGCGGGGACGCTGGGGGTCATCATGCCTTCCTTTTTGATCATCATTCTGGTGGTGACCTTTCTGGGAGCAATCGGAGAGAATCGCTGGATTAACGGCGCTTTTACGGGAATCAAGGCAGCTGTCTGCGGGCTGATTCTGGTGACGGTTGTCAGACTGGGAAAGCAGATGCTGAAATCGGTTTTCCAGTGGATCCTGGCAATTGGAGCCTTTCTGGCCATTGGCGTATTCGGCATTACGGCGATCTGGGCAATCCTGGCAGGTGCGGTGCTGGGGATTCTATACAACAGTTTTCAGTTGAGCAGAGCATCAGCAAAGGAAGCTGAACAAGAAGCGGATTGCACCGCCGATCATGAGCGCGCAGAAGCGGCAGAGAAACAGGAGGTGGGCAAATGATCTTTGTGTATCTCTTTACGATGTTTTTCCGGATCGGGCTGTTCAGTTTCGGCGGAGGACTGGCGATGCTGCCGCTGATTTTTCAGAGTGTGCAGGATTTCGGCATGATGTCGGCGGCGGATTTTTCGGATCTGGTGGCGCTTTCTCAGGTAACGCCGGGACCGATCGCAGTCAATGCGGCAACCTTTGTGGGATTGAATTATGCCGGACTGCCGGGCACGGTGACCGCGACTGTAGGGGTATGTTTACCGTCTTTTTTGCTGATGCTGATTGTCATGAAATTCATCGAACGGTTCAATGACAGCAAAGGCATACAGGGCGCGTTTATCGGGATCAGACCGATCACGGTAGGGTTGATTGCATCGTCGGTGGTCTTTGTCAGTGAAACGGTACTGATCAATGGTCCGTTGATCTCGACAAAGCTGTTCAGCAGCGGTGCGGAATATTTTAATCTCATTCCGTGCATTCTTTTTGCAGTGACAATTATACTGGTGGGCGTGTTTAAAATGCGGCCGATCAGGGTTATGATCCTCATGGGGATCGCAGGAGCAGTATTATGTGGATAGGTGGAGTCAGAGTTATTGTTATGGATCAGCAGGATCGTGTTCTGTTGGTCAGACAGCATCATGAAGAACGGGATATCTGGATGGTGCCCGGCGGCGGCATTGAAGAAGGGGAAAGCGCTGTGGAGGCGGCTGCCAGAGAAGTACTGGAGGAAACAGGGCTGGAAATCGAGGTCGGCAGACTGGTCTGGCACGTGGAAGAGGTTTCCGGACGCGGACAGCGTTTTGTGAACTTTTTTCTGGGACAGTTAAAGGGCGGCAGTCTGGAGCTGGGAAAAGATCCGGAATTCGACGCGGAGCATCAGGTGCTGCGGGAAGTGAAGTTCATGAGCCGGGAAGAAATGGCGGCGCTGCCGGTTTTATATCCGGAATACCTTCGAGAAGAGCTCTGGACTGTATTAGAGGAAGATCATACGGGCTATAATGCCTTTAAAATGAGAGAAAGATAAAGAGGAGGACAATTCAATGAAATATGTAAGAATCGAAATGGAAAACGGCGACGTGATGCGAGGAGAGCTTTATCCGGAAAAGGCACCGAAGACCGTTGAGAACTTTGTGAAGCTGGTAGAGGAAGGTTTTTATGACGGATTGATTTTCCACAGAGTCATTCCGGGATTTATGATCCAGGGCGGATGCCCGGACGGAACCGGTATGGGCGGTCCGGGATATACGATTCCGGGTGAGTTTTCCGGAAACGGATTTGAGAATGATTTAAAGCACAGCAGAGGCGTATTGTCCATGGCCAGAGCAATGGATCCGAATTCCGCAGGTTCTCAGTTTTTCATCATGGTAGCTGCGGCGCCGCATCTTGATGGACAGTATGCAGCGTTCGGCAAGATCACGGAAGGCATCGAAGTGGCTGATAAAATCGTTATGCAGAAACGCAATATGATGGATAAGCCGGATGAGCCGCAGGTTATGAAAAAGGTTACAATCGAAGAAGAATAGGAAGCTGATGCAGATGAAAAGCCCTTCCCCGTGTGCGAGTGCACGGCGGAGGGCTTTTTTAGCGGGATCAGGACTGACGGTAGAGCGGCAGCGTAAAGGAAATGTCGGCACCGCCGTTCTGGTTGTTTTTGGCAAACATCCGTCCGGAATGCTGGGTGATAATCTGATTGGAAATATGAAGGCCAAGCCCGGATTGTGCGCCGGTTGTGCGAATTTTTCTGCCGCCGCTGAAATTACGCTCGAAAATGTGCGGGAGGTCTTCTTCCGGAATGCCGTCTCCGGTATCGCTGACGGTGAAGAGCAGCTCACCGTCAGGGATGATCATATCCTCGTTGTTGATATCACTGTGTATCAGCTCTTCATGAAGGTAAGTGATGCAGGTAATGGAGATTTCCTGACCTGCAGGCGTGTGCCGTATGGCGTTGTTGATTAAATTGGAGATAACCTGTTGGATTCGCTGCGGGTCCATGATAATCATCGCGGACGGAAGAATATTGACCTGGATCGCGGATTTATGGTTGGAGGATTCAATGTGAAACTGCCCCTGGTGAACAAGCTCCTGAAAGGTTTCTTCAGCATCATGCTCATAAAATTTGAATTCCAGAGATTGCGAAGTCAGATCGGAGGCCTGCGCGAGGTCATTCAGCAGGGTGGTCAGAACATTTGCCTTGGATCGTATCATTTTTAAATACATATCGGTGGATTCCACAGGAACGATTTTGTCCAGAAGACTTTCAGTATAGCCCTGGATCAATGTTACCGGCGTTTTAATTTCATGTGAAATATTTTCCAGAAGCTCTCTTTTGGCGGTAGAAGCGGCTTCCAGTTCCTGTTCCATTAATTTTCGTTCCGTAATATCGCGCAGAATTCCTTCTACGGCAACGACTGTTCCGGTATTATCGCGGATCGGCATATAGTGAATTGCGGACCATTTCTTGATTTCCCCGTCCTCATACAGGCACAATACACCGTTTCCGGGTGTGAGGATCGGTCGGGAAAAGAGGTTGACAATGTCGCTGGATTTGGTGGCTACATTGATGTAGTCAAAAAAACGTTCCGGCATAGTATAGAGCTGCCGATCTGACAGGCCGATCAGGGACTGGATTGCGGGGCTGATATATTCGAAAGATTGCCGCCCATAATCATACAGAAACATGGAGTCGGAAGAGTTTTCAACCAGTGTTCGGAAGCGCTGTGATTTCTGGCTGTCTGTAAATCGCAGTTTTTTGAAATAGATGATGATCAGAATCAGCATGACGATATTTACTGTCAAAAGACCAATGTAATAGGTGACAAAAGCCAGAGAGGAGCCGCGCAGTGTGAATCCGAAATGATTGATGAAGATGCTCCACAAAATAATGAAAAAGCTGGCTGCCAGTTTTTCCGGAAGTTTTTGCGTCCAGGAAAATGAGATAAACATACATCCCGAAAGGATCAGAAGTCCCGAGCAGAAAATGGTATTTGGAATCAGAGCAAGCCTGTACAAACCGAAAGAAGCCGGATAAATGACGATCAGAATTGCCGATACAGCAGTAGCCAGATGGATGGCGGTCGGAATTCTGTGCTGAAAGAAACGGAAGGTTCCCAGCAGGAAAAGGTAGGCAGTCATCAGGGAGATCAGCTGTCGAAACATAATATAGGAAATCTGGGTCCAGTCGATTTGCAGGTTGATGAAATCCAGAAGAAACAGGACAGAGCAAACAAGCCATGAAATACCCCAAAACCGCATGTAATGTTTATGACCCTGCTGTGATAGGATCAGGAAGATAATGCTGAGCATCAAAGTGGTTGCTGTCGATGCCAGCATGGAATAGCTGGGTAAAATGTGCATATCGTGCTCCTTTTCATTGTGTTTCATAATGTTATGGTTTGAATCCCATATGCTTTTATGATAAATTAAAGAAAGAGAATTGTAAATGGGAACTTCGGCAGCGGGAGGCAAGGAGCGCAGTATGACAAAAAAATCCTTTACAACCTGGAAATGGAGCGGTCTCATTCTATTTGCATTGATGTACAATTTCGTATATCTGGGGCGGTTTAATGTAAATAACCTGATGGGACATTTTGCGGAGGAACTGGTCATTACGACGGAGATGCAGCAGGAACTGATTGCGATCAGCGTTTTTATCAGTTACGCCGTTGGAAGCTTTTTCAATGGGTATTTGGCAGATCGGCTGGGTGCCAAGAAGGTTATCGTGTGCGGCGGCTTGATGACGATTCTGATGAATTTGCTGGTTTCGTTGGCGCAAAACTGGATACTGTTGCTGGCGCTGTGGCTGATCAATGGATATTTTCAGAGCATGATCTGGGTTGGCGGGATCTCATTTCTATCACAATGGTGGGGGGAAGGAGAGCGTGGAAAAGGTATCGGGATTGCCAACTTTTTTTCCGGAATGTCGCATGCGACGGCATATCTGATTCCGGTTCTGCTGTTGTCCTTCTGGCCGATGCTGAACTGGAGAATGAATTTTGTTCTGCCGATGGCGATACTACTGGTATTTGTACTGCTGTTTGCTGTTTTTGCAAAGGAAAGACCGGAAGCTGTTGGCTTGCAGCCGTATGAGGTTTCAGGAAAGCGGGAACTGAGACGGGAGAAGATGCTGCGGCAGCTGCAGCGGGAGAAATGCACGCCCTGGAGAATTTTTTTCAGGCAGCCGAAATTCTGGTGGTGGTGCGCAATCGCCATGCTTTCCAGTATTTGCAGATATGGTCTGCTGAACTGGATCCCCCTGTATTATGAGACGTACAGAAGCAGCCGTCTGTTGAGCGAGAGCTTTTCCAATTTGACACTGCCGATCGGTATGGCTGTGGGGACGCTTATGATCACCTGGGTTGCAGGAACGAAGCTCCTTTATAACAAGGGGATCATTGTGACTGCGATGGCGGCGATTTGTGCGAGTCTGGTGGTGATCTTTCCGATGGTGGATCATACGCAATCGGTTCTGGTGGGGATTTTCTGTACGGGTTTTGTACTTTACGGAATCAACGGAATTCTGTGGCTTTACGCCATTGATCAGGGCTGCCGCTGCTTTGCGGGAAGTGCTGCCGGGATTTTAAACGGATTCGCCTATCTGGGCGCCTGTATGGAGCGCATCCTCTTTCCGCTGGCGCTTCATCTATTTCAAAGCTATCTGTCGGTGTTTATCGTCATGGAGGTTCTGTTTATCTGCATGGTGATATGCGGTATGGTAGTCAGCGAAAAAAACACGACGATCGTACCGGAAGTCAGAGATTAGACAGCCGCTTCGAACGCCAGTATAAGATTTCTTAAAGAATACGGCTCTCATATTGAAAATAAGGACATAAAGGGACTAAGATGGATTCACATTAACCAAAGAAGTTGTGAATAGATGGAGGTTCAGTTATGTCTTTTCTTTTAGGAATCGATACAGGGGGCACGTATACAGATGGTGTCATCGTAGATGCAGAGAGTCGCCGGATCCTCTGCAAGGCAAAAGCGCTTACGACCAAGGCAGACCTGACAGAGGGGATTCGGAACTGTCTGGAGCAGCTGGAATTTGAGAAAATGAATGAAATTTCACTGGTATCTCTTTCCACGACTCTGGCAACCAATGCCATCGTGGAGGGCAGGGGCGGAACCGTCGGCGTTCTTTATATGGGTGCGGAGCTGGACGATACCGTTCCGGCGGACTATGTCGTGAAGATAGAGGGAAAATTTGATATTATGGGGCGGCTGCAGACGGAACCGGATGAACAGGAGATTCGGACGGTACTATCGGAGATGAAGCATCGCATTGAAGCGCTGGCGGTATCCGGCTATGCCAGTGTGCGCAATCCAGAACATGAGCTTTTGGTAAAGCAGTTGGCAGAAGAGCTTTTGGAGGTACCGGTTATCTGCGGACATCAATTGACTTCTGCACTGGGCTTTCATCACAGGACGGTAACTGCTGCGCTCAATGGGCGTCTGGTCCCGATTATTAAAGAGCTGCTGCAGGCGGTGCGGGCTGTTTTGCAGCAGAATCATATCCAGGCGCCGCTGATGGTGGTAAAGGGGGATGGCTCTCTGATGACAGAGCAGGATGCAATGGACAGGCCGATTGAAACGATTTTGTCAGGTCCGGCGGCCAGTGTGATCGGGGGTTTGGCATTGACAGGAAAGTCCGATGGAATCGTCCTGGATATGGGCGGTACGACGACGGATATTGCAGAAGTGTCCGGCGGTACGGTCCGTGTAAAACAGGAAGGCGCCAAGGTTGGAGGATGGCACACGCGCGTGCAGGCCGTTGAGATTTCAACATTCGGTTTGGGCGGAGACAGCTGCATTACGCTTGACCGCAAAGGAAAGCTGAGAATCGGACCGGAAAAGGTCTGGCCGCTTTGCCTTGCAGGAGAACGATATCCGTATTTGATTCATGAGCTGAGGAGCTTTCGCAGAAAAGGGGAGCTGAAGCATTATTTTGCACATGAAGCGGATTGCTACCTGTATGGAAGAGGTGAGCTGCCGGAAAGTGCGCCGGAGTGGGAGCGAAAAATCGTAGAAAGCCTGAAGCAGGGCGCGCACAGTATCACGTATCTGGCGAAAATGATTGGCAAAGATCCGGAGTCGATCGATTTGACGCATCTGGTGAAAACCGGAATCCTGCAGCGCGCAGCAGTTACACCAACTGATCTTCTGCATGAAAGAGGTGTCTATTGTCGCTGGAACCGTGAGCTGTCACATGCAGGGCTGCAGATTCTGGCGGATCGGAAGGAGATGCCGCTGTATGCATTTCTGAAGCAGGCGGAAACGGAAATTCATGCAGGGATTGCCCTGGACTGTCTGCAAAGTGCAGCGGATTTTGAAGGGGAGCAGATTCAGTTTTCCGAAAGTCCGGAAGCGTTATATCTGCTTCAGTGCGCTTTTGGCAGCAGAAGCTCCGGGCTTTTTCAGCCGGAAATCCGCCTGAAGAAACCGCTTGTGGCATTGGGGGCACCGGCAGGCGCCTGGATTGCAGAAGCGGCGAAAAAGTTACATACGGAAATTATCGTTCCGGAACACGCCGATGTTGCAAATGCTTATGGTGCAGCGGTGGGGCAGGTAACGGAGACTGTAGAGCTTCTGATCAGCTTCACCCGGGGGCGTTATATTCTCAATACGCCATGGCAGCGTTTTGAATATGGCAGCAGGGAAGAAGCGCTGTTCTATGCGATTCATGAAGGGCGAAAGCATATTGAGCACCGTCTGGCGGAGGCAGGCTGTCATCATTGGAAGATTGAAGAAGCATCTTCTGATATCATGGTTGCGCTGCAGGAGGATGAAACGCAGACGTACGCGGGAACGAAAATGATTATTACCGGAACGGGCAGCAGCTTATAAAACAGGAGCAGACAGCTTCTTTTGGAGAACTTCAAAGGAGGCTGTTTTTTTATGCAGTTTTCTTCTTTAGGATATCTTTAAACAGTCTTTAAGGAATCTGAACTTTATCTTGAAAGGTGCTTTAAGTTGATGCGATATAGTAGAACCATCACAAAGCCGAAGTTATTTCCAAGAGATATATCATTTGTCAAGGAGGAAGAAACATGTATAACAGAACTTACACAGGAAAAATCAAATTAGCTGTACTGGATACTGCAGGTACATTCTGCGATGGCCCTGGAGATTTGAGACACAGATGGCCGAAGGATGACCTGAGAGGCTGCAAGGCACCGGTAATTCCGTTCTATGAAGCATTGCAGCAGTTTGGAATCGAATGCGAATGGGATGAAATCAGAAAGCCTATGGGCAACTTTAAGCCGACTCACCTGAGAATGCTTATGAACCTTCCGGAAGTTTCCTCACAGTGGGAAGAAAAGTACGGACGTCCATGGAACGAGGATGACTTTGATGCAGTACTGGCAGCATTCAGACCTCTGATGTCCAAGTACATCGTAGACGAAGATCTGGCAAAGCCGATTCCGGGCGCTGTAGAATGTATCGATAAGCTCAGAGCAGCCGGAATTCTGGTAGGATGCGACACCGGATATTATGAAGAAGACTCTCTGGCACTGAACAAGGTACTGGAAGATAAGTATGGACTGAAGTTTGATGTTGTAACAAATGCTGAGAAGGTTCCGGGCAGACCGGCTCCATTCATGGTATATGACTGCATGCTCAGCGCTTATCAGATGACAAAGGAAGCAATTCCTTGTGAAGCGGTTGTAAAAATTGACGATACTGCGCCTGGCATGATCTGCGGCAACAATGCAGGTGCATGGACGATCGGTCTTTATGCATCAGGCTCCAACAATTATGATCAGCTTGCTGCAGCAAAACCTGACTTCTTAGTACCGGATGTATCATATGTTCCTGAAATCATATTCGGACAGATCGAACCGAGACTCAGAAGAGGTGAAAAACCGGGACAGGGCTTAATCGAGACAATTTAAGTTTGGCTTTATAAAGGGCGCTCCCTGAATATTTAAAACAAGGGGGTGCCCTTGTTTCATAAAGCATCAGAAATCGTCGTTGTAAACATCATTCTCATGATACAACAAGGAGGGAGACGATGAGTAATAACAAGAAAGACACCATGCTCGGTTATACTCCGGAACAATATAAGCTGTTTAAGAAGAATGCATGGATCGTGCTTCTGGCATTTTCCGTACTGTACTGCATGCTTTACTGCGGAAGGTTGAATCTGCAGTATACCATGCCGGCGATGATGGCGGAAGAGGGCTGGACGGAGCTGGATCTGGGTATTTTATCATCGGTGTTGTTCTGGACATATGGAATCGGACACCTGTTTAATGGCAGGCTGGGAGAGATATTTGGCGTGAACCGCTTCATTGTGGCAGGCATGTTTCTGTCAGCGGCAGCCAATGTATTGATCGGTTTTCAGTCCAGTATCGTAATCATTGCAATACTTTGGGGCTTTAATGGATACTTCCAGTCGATGCTGTGGTCACCGGGAATCGCATTGCTTTCCAACTGGTGGCCGGGAGAGAAGCGAGGCTTTGCAACGGGCTTTGCAAATGCTTTTTCGGGATTCGGTCAGGTTTGTGCAGCGCTGACGGTATCACTGGCATTTGTGGTTTTGCCGGGAAGCGGATGGAAGTCCGGATTTATCGTACCGGCAGTCATTATGGTAGCAGCAGGAATTATTTATATATTCTTTGCAAAGGACAGCCCGAAAAAGATTGGTCTCAAGGAATATGTTGACAAAGATGAAAAGAGAAACGAACAGGATGAAGAGCTGCGAAAGCTGATCGCAGAAAAAGGAAAGCTCTTTCCGTATATCTACCTGTTCAGGAAATGGAGATTCGATCTGTGGCTGCTGATTATAGCGGGTGCAAGCATCGCCCGATACGGATTGCTGACCTGGATTCCTACATATTACGTACAGGAATTCGGCGTCGATGTAAAAGACGGGGCGCTGGGCACAGTACTTCTGCCGCTGGGCATGGCGTTTGGAACTCTGATTATTCCTTGGATATCAGATAAATTTTTCTCGGAGAACAGACTGCCGATGGTTATTATCTGTGCCGGGGTTGCCGGGGCGACGGTATTCTGTTTCATGAAAGTGGAGCCGGGATTCCTGGCAGGAGCGTTGCTCTTTATTGCAGGCTTTTTCATCTATGCGATCAACGGACTCGTGTGGGCATATGCGACAGATGTCGGCGGCAGAGCTTTTGCAGGAACTGCTGCAGGTGTTCTGGACTGCTTCGCGTATCTGGGAGCATCCGTACAGGCGATCTACTTTGGCAGCGTGCTGACGAACAGCAGCAACTGGACACTCGTATTCACGGCGATTGCCGGAGTTTGTATCGCAATTATCATCATTGCCATCATTGCAGGATGGGGATTGAATCGAGATAAGGCAGCGAAATAATTTTATGATAGCGTAGCAGTTGTAACTCGTAAACGAAGGAGGAAGAAAAATGAAATATCCTGAAGTGAAAAGAAATGTATTGTTAAATCCAGGACCGGCGACGACTACCGATACGGTAAAGTACGCGCAGGTAGTTCCGGACATCTGCCCGAGAGAAAAGGAATTCGGACAGATCATGAAGGAAATGGGCGAAGATCTGGTTAAGATCGTTCACGGTGATTTAGATAAGTACACAGCAGTACTGTTTACAGGCTCCGGCACGATCAACATCGATGCCTGCGTAAATTCACTGGTTCCGGAAGGCAAGAAGATTCTGGTTCTCAACAACGGAGCATATTCCGGCAGAGCTGCCGAGGTTGCCTCTTATTATCACATGGATCACATCAATCTTGAGCTTCCGATTACGGAACCGATTGATGTTGCCAAAGCAGAAGAAGCGATCAAAGCTGATCCTGATATTGCCGTTGTATACTGCTGCCACCATGAAACGGGCACAGGTGTGCTGAATCCGATCAGAGAGATCGGTGCGGTTGCACATAAATACGGCAAGACCATGGTAGTAGATACCACTTCCACCTATGCGATGATATCAATCGATATGGATAAAGATAATCTGGACTTCGTGATGGCTTCCGCACAGAAGGGACTTATGTCGATGACCGGCCTGTCTTATGTGATCGGAAATACGGAAATGATCGAGGCTTCCAAGGATTATCCGACCAGATCCTACTACACGAATCTGTTCATGCAGTATGACTTTATCAAGAATAAGGGTGAAATGCACTTTACACCTCCGGTACAGACGATTTATGCAACACGTCAGGCGATCAAGGAATACTGGGAAGTTGGCGAACAGGCAAAATGGGAACGACATCAGTCTCTGTGGGAAGCAATTTACAAAGGTCTTGACAGACTGGGCTTCCAGACAATCATACCAAGAGAACTGCAGTCCAAACTGGTAGTATCCGTATTATATCCAAATGATCCGAATTTTGATTTTACAACGATTCATGATTATGTATATGAGAGAGGATTTACCATTTATCCGGGAAAGGTTTCCGATCTGCCTACCTTCCGCTTATGCGCACTGGGAACGATCGTACCAAAAGACATTGATGACTTCTTCGAATGCTTTGAGGAAGGTCTGAAGTCCATGGGCGTAAAGGTGCCGGTACAATATTAATGCTTTTTCTTACAGTGGGTTGACACTTTAAATCACCTTAATAAAACAGGGGCTGCCGTTTTTGGCAGTCCCCGTTTATTTACCGGATGCAGATTGTCTATCTGGAAACGAGTTTATATCCGACGCCTCTTACCGTCTGAATGTATTCGGGTTTTTCCGGATTCTGTTCGATTTTTTTGCGCAGATTGCTGATATGCACCATAACGGTCCGCACGTCCTCTTCCAGTCCGTAAGAATCCCAGAGATTGTTAAAAATCTGGTGGCTGGTAAATACCCGGTTCGGATATTTGCAGAACAGGACGAGCAGCTCGAATTCCTTGGCAGTTAAATGGATTGTCTGACCGCGAACGATGACCGTATGCGCGGACAGATTGACTTCGATCTCACCAGCGGAGAGAATCTTGCCGTGCTCCTCCTGTGGAGCATTGGAGGCATTGTTGATGTTTTGTCTGCGGAGATGCGCTTTGACACGCGCAACGAGCTCTGCCGGGCTGAATGGTTTTGTAATGTAATCATCACCGCCCATGGAGAGCCCCAGCACCTTATCCATATCCTGATCACGACAGCTTACGAACAGGATCGGAACGTCGCTCTGCTCTCGTATTTTACCGCAGAGTTCGATGCCGGAAAGTCCCGGCATGACAACATCCAGAAGAATCAAATCAGGCTTTTCGACGGATGCAAGCTCTGCCGCTTTGGTGCTTTCCGTTGTCCAGACAACGTCATATCCTTCTCTGGATAAATAGAGCTTTATCAATTGAATGATTTCCATTTCATTGTCAACGACCATGATTTTGTCCTGTGCCACGATAGACCTCCCGTACTGATTAAAATTACTTTGTGAAATGCCGCTGCAGTGCGGCAATTATGAGTCCCTTTTATTATACAGGATTCTGCAGAGGAAGGCAATTATTGGAGCCTGATATCTCATTGCGGCAATCCATTCTTGAAGAATATGCGAAATTGAGTATAATAAAAATCAGGGTTATTTCTATGCTATATTTATTTTTATTTTAAGAAAAAATGAATACAAATTTTCGTGGGTTTTCCCTTTTGCAAAGAATGCAAAAATAAGGATAAAAGACAGTTGGGGAAAGAGCCACGCAGGATGTGAAAGGAGGATAAGATGAAAAAGATTTTACGCTTGCAGAGCGCCTTATTGAAGGAAATTGATCGCTATGAAAAGCTGGTTCCGGAGCGGGATCATTTTATTGACTGGGAACGTGTTCATATTACGAGCTGTGCCAAAATCGGATATATGATGGCAGAGCAGCGCGGGGTTGACCCGATTCTGGCGGCAGCAGCCTGCGCCTGTCACGATTACGGACGGATCATCACCGGAAAGCAGCCTGGTCACGCAGAAGCCGGATATGAGCCGGTTCAGGAATTTTTACGCGGCACCAAGCTGTTTTCAGAGGATGAAATTCAGCAGATCGCACTGGCGGTAAAAAACCACAGCAAGAAGGAAGAAATCGGAACCCCTCTGGAAGAGATCGTCAAGGATGCCGATGTGCTGGATTTCTATCAATACGGATATGATATGGCAAGAAAATCCCAGCAGGATCGACTGGAAAAAATGCTTGGACGAAAGGTCGCCGGTCTGAAGTTTTCAGAATAGCAATTGAAGCAGTCGGCAAAGACTGCAGGACGCAGGAAACAGCAAACCCCGCAGGCTCTTGTATCAGAGCGCAGCGGGGTTTTATCATGCGTTGCGTTCGCTGTAAGCGTTTTATCTGCAGCCTTAGTTTTTAAGACTTTGCATCGGGGCAGGAATTCTGCCGCCGCGGTCGATCATGACTGCAGAAGATTTGCGGTTGATTTCCATGATAGGACCGCTTCCCAGCAAACCGCCGAAGTCCAGGATCTCGCCTGCTTCATGGCCGACTGCCGGAATGACGCGGACTGCCGTTGTCTTGGAGTTGACCATGCCGATCGCAGCTTCATCTGCAATGATTGCGGAGATTGTTTCCGCAGGCGTATCTCCCGGCAGGACGATCATATCCAGTCCTACAGAGCAGACTGCTGTCATCGCTTCCAGCTTTTCCAGAGACAGCGTCCCGCTTTTGGCAGCTTCGATCATGCCGGCATCTTCGGAAACCGGAATAAAGGCGCCGGATAATCCGCCGACGGTAGAGGAAGCCATAACGCCGCCTTTTTTTACGGCATCATTGAGCATGGCCAGCGCAGCGGTCGTTCCGTGCGTGCCGCACTGTTCCAGCCCGATTTCTTCAAGGATGTATGCGACGGAGTCGCCGACTGCCGGTGTCGGTGCCAGTGACAAGTCGATAATGCCGAATGGTACGCCAAGCCTTGCAGAGGCTTCGCTGCCGACGAGCTGCCCCATTCGCGTGATTTTAAATGCTGTTTTCTTGATGAGGTCGGCAACCTCGGAAAGCGGCGCATCCTTTGGCATCTTCGCCAATGCTGCCCGCACTACGCCGGGACCTGATACACCGACATTGAGAACGCAGTCCGGCTCTCCCACACCGTGGAACGCACCCGCCATGAACGGATTGTCTTCCGGCGCATTACAGAATACTACCAGTTTGGCAGCACCGATACACTGTCTGTCTTTTGTCAGTTCGGCAGTTTCCTTGACCACCTGACCCATCAGCTTTACCGCATCCATATTGATGCCGGCCTTCGTAGATCCGACGTTGACAGAAGAGCAGACGAAGTCCGTTTCTGCCAATGCGCGCGGAATGGATTCGATTAATTCCCTGTCTCCAGCAGAAAAGCCTTTCTGTACGAGTGCGGAATAACCGCCGATAAAGTTGACGCCGACATCTTTGGCAACACGGTCCAGCGTCTTTGCATATTGAACCGGATCACCGCCGGATGCTGCCACCAGCATGGCGATCGGCGTAACGGAAATTCGTTTGTTGACGATCGGAATATCATATTTCTTTTCGATATCTTCTCCTGTTTTGACAAGATCCTTTGCCAGTCGATATATTTTGTTGTAAACCTTCTCACAGGATTTGTCGATATCGCTGTCGCAGCAGTCCAGAAGCGATATTCCCATGGTGATCGTACGGATGTCCAGATGTTCATCCTGTATCATGGTAATGGTTTCCATGATATCTTTTGTATTTAACATAGTTTGCCTCCTTCTAAATCATGAATATTCTATGCGGGTCATTTAGATGCGGTGCATGGAATTGAAAATATCCTCGTGCATCACGTGAACATTCATAGAAGGAACGGCTTCCGAAATTTTCTTTCTCATCTCTTCCAGCGAACAATTCAGCTGATCGATATCGACCAGCATGATCATGGCAAAATACTCGTCCATAAGGGACTGGGTTACTTCTACGACGTTGGCATTTGCCTCTGCGCAGGTCATGCTGACCTTACCGAGGATGCCGACCATATCTTTTCCGATTACTGTAATTACTGCTTTCATATTCTCCTCCTGTATCTGTCGTCCTCATCATTTTACCACACAGTAGCAGCCAGCATCAAGAGCAGGGTCTACCTGATAACGGATTTTAAGCTGCGGGTATTTTTTTGCAAAGTACAATTTGTTTCTGCGGGCATTTCCGATCATATTGGAAAAGGATGTGCCGCTGCTCATGAATGTAAAATGCAGTGTTTTCCCATTGGCGGCTTCTGCGGCGATTTCCGGCTGAGACAGCAGAGCTTGAAGCTGCTGCTCCAGTGTTTCTTTTGCGAGCTCGCCCTCCACGAGCTGGCGGAATGCTGGATGATAAGTGTGCCCCTGTATCTCTCCATCCTCCCGGATCAGATCCGTGCTTTTGAGTCCGACCCGGATGATGTTGATCCCGGCAGCATCCAGAATGCGGTACATTTCCTTGGTGATGCTGACCGCCTCTTCCGTGGTAAGCGCATGATATGTTCCGTTTTGGTACATACGGGAAAGTGCCGTGTCATGCAGCACGACCGTCGGGTACAGCCGGGCGATCGCAGGCTGTACCGATACGGCAGCCCTTGCAGAAGCAAGCGCTGTTTCCATGGTATCGCCGGGAAGCCCGATCATGAGCTGAATGCCGAGCGTGAAGCCGTATGTGTGGATCAGATCGCAGGCGCGGTAAACATCATCGGCTGTGTGCCCGCGATTGGAGGCGGTGAGCACTGCGTCATCGAAGGACTGCACGCCGAGTTCGATAATGTCCACATTGTGCGCGCGCAGAAGCTCCAGAATTTCCGGGGAAATGTAGTCCGGCCGGGTGGACAAATGAATTTTATCGACGAGTCCGTTCTGTTTGTATTGCTGTGCAATCCGCAGAAAGGCAGCCTGTTCATCGAGAGGAAGCCCCGTAAAGCTGCCGCCGAAGAAAGCAATCTCTATGGTTTTCAGACCGCGGTTCTGCAGCGTCGGCAGCCAGGTTTTTATGATGTTGTCTGCATCTTCCGGGGTCACATCGTCCTGCCTTGCTGTAATGATCTTCTGATTGCAGAAGACGCAGTCATTGGGGCAGCCGCGATGCGGAATGAAGATGGGGATGATGGCATGTGTTTTCATAAGCTGTATTTTACCACTTTTTCCGTTTTTGTGAAAGAATTAAGCAAATCTTAATATCCATACTCCAAAAATATGGTAAAATAATGTCGAAATATAGGATAATTTGGGGAAAGAAGGTTATGATGAAGCATGCAGGACGATACAAATGGCTGATCATACTGCTGGCAGTGCTGGTAGCGGCGGTAACGGCCGGAATGGTTTATTACTATACGACGCAGCTTTCACTGGCACTGAAGGGACCGCGCGAGGTTACAGTCGGGCTCAACGGACTTTACCGGGAATACGGTGTGGCTGCAAAGGCCGGCGGCAAGGATGTCAGCAAAGATGTTGAAATCTCCGGAAAGGTGGATGTGACGACTCCCGGGGTCTATACTTTGACGTATCGTTCGAAAACCTTGAAGGTGACACGAACCGTTACGGTAACGGACACCATGAATCCCGTTTTGAAGCTGAAGGGTGATAAGGATGTGCGTGTCAAGCTGGGAGAAACGTACGAAGACCCAGGATATACCGCGACAGATGCACAGGGACACGACCTCACTTCACAGGTGCAGGTTTCAAATATGAATTTTAAAAAAGCAGGTCAGCAGGAGATCGCCTATACGGTCAGTGATACGGAAGGAAACACGACGCGCCTTGTGCGGTCGGTGACGGTGGAAGCGAATACGGAATATGAAACGCCGGGTCTGCCGATTTGCATGTATCATTATGTGTATGATGAGAACGATCCGCCGGCAGATCTGCACCAGCGGTTCAACAATTACATCTCTGCACAGGCGCTGGAAGAAGAACTCAACTGGCTGAACAGTGAGGGCTATTATTATCCGACCTGGAAACAGGTGCGTGACTATGTGGACGGCAAGCTGATTTTGCCGGAGAAGAGCATCGTATTGTGTTTTGACGATGGGGCGAAGTCCTTTTTAAAAAACGGCATTCCTGTACTGGAAAAGTGCAAGGTTCCGGCGACCTGTTTTATGATCACTTCTTCCAATGGCCAAAAGAAGGTTGCGGAGTACCAGAGTGATTATGTCTATTATGAATCGCATACTGACAATATGCACAGACCGGGCGGCCAGATCGGACATGGCGGCATTTTTACGGCGATTTCATATGAAGAAGGAATGGCGGATTTAAAGAAATCCATCGAAATCTGCGGCAGTGGAGAGGCCCTGGCATATCCGTATGGCGATTATAATGACAGTTGTTTGAAAATGGCAGAGGACGCAGGCTTTCTGTGTGCGGTTACCACAGAAGCCGGAAAAGCGAAGCCGGGGCAGAACCCGCTGCTTCTGCCGCGTGTTCGTATGAGCCTGGGGCAGAGCCTGAGTGAATTTCAGAATAAGGTAAAGCCTTAGATCAGAATATTTCCCGCAGTGCCGGATATTTCCGGGGAAAAACGGCAGAACGGGAAATGTTTTCGCAGTTGCAGCAGCAGAAAATTCCCCGTATAATAAAGATATGGTTAACATTGGAAATAGTTGGGACGAAGTTCTCAAGGGAGAATTCGAAAAAGAATATTATCAGAAGCTGCGGGAGTTTCTGAAACAGGAATACAGTACCCAGGTGGTCTATCCGGATATGTATGATATTTTCAATGCCTTGAAATTTACCCCTTATGAAAAGGTCAAGGCGGTCATACTGGGACAGGATCCCTATCATCAGCCGGGGCAGGCACATGGCTTGTGTTTTTCTGTAAAAAAAGGTGTCAGAATACCGCCGTCGCTGGTCAATATCTATAAGGAGCTGCAGGCGGATCTGGGCATTATGCCGCCGAGCCACGGCAATTTGGAAAGCTGGGCAAACCACGGTGTGATGCTGCTCAATACTTCCCTGACCGTTCGACAGGGAAGCCCCAATTCCCATCGCGGAAAGGGCTGGGAAATCTTCACAGATCGGGTCATCGAGCTGCTGAATGAGCGGCAGGAGCCGATGGTGTTTATCTTATGGGGCGGCAATGCCAAGACGAAAGAAAAACTGATTACCAATCCGCAGCACTTTATTTTGAAGGGCGCGCATCCGAGTCCGCTTTCTGCCCATAATGGTTTCTGGGACGGTAAGTATTTCTCGCGTGCAAACGCCTTCCTGCAGGCAACCGGGCAGGAGCCGATTGATTGGGCGATTCCGGAATAAAGCTGCGGCAATCCGGCATGCTTTAAATCAGCATCATGATAATTTCCGTTACAAATACGGCAGCACATGCGCCGATGGCGACGATCAGCAGTCCCTTGCCGCGGAAGGCAATCAGGATGGCCACCAGCAGTCCGGCAATCGCGGAAACCAGACTTCCGGTTGCGTAAAGAATTGCCGGGAAGGTCATCGCAGCTAAAACAGTATAGGGTACATAATAGAGAAACGAGTTGATAAATCGGTTCTCTATTTTTTTCTTCATCAGGACAAACGGGATCATACGCACCAGATAGGTTACACCTGCCATTACGATCAGATAAGGGAGAAATTTCATGAAATCCATTTACTCACCCTCCTTTACCGGGAACAAAACAGCGCCGACTGCAGAAGCAGCGACGGCACAGATGATAATGGCGAATCCGGCGGAAATACCGGAAAATACCGGGATGTAGCAGAGCGCGATGCTGATGGCGACCGCGATCAGTACGACGATCAATACCCGGAAGTTTTCGCGCGCCTTTGGAACGACTACTGCAATGAACATGCCGTAGAGTGCCACTCCCAGGGCGTTGGTTGCGATTTGCGGCATAATGTTGCCCAGGACAGCGCCGCATAAGGTTCCCGCGGACCAGCCGATGATCGGCAGAGAGATCAGCCCGGCGAAATATTCCTTTGTAACTTTTTCTTCCTGACCAATGGCAACGGCAAACAGCTCGTCCGTGATGCCGAATCCCAGAAGAACGCGCCAGCCGCCTTTGAAGGCGTCATCGACCTTCTGTGACAATGACACCGCCATCAGGGCATAGCGGGAATTGATGACGAACTGGGTCAGCGCCATTTCCAGATAAGTTCCCATATGGGCCATGACTGTAACACCGGCAAATTGACCGGCAGAGGTGAGATTGGTCAGTGATATGATAACGGCTTCCAGACCGGTACAGCCGGCTTCTACCGCAATCAGTCCAAATGCGACTGATACGGAAAAATATCCAAGTGCAACAGGAACTCCATCGCGGAGTCCTTTTTTAAAGTTCATGTATATCGATCCTTTCCAAATCGTGTTCCAAGAAGTTTCGTTGTGTTCGTTGTTTTAGATGTCCTGACGCAGGATATCGATGGTCGGTCTGACCTGATACAGATCGCGCAGTGTTTCGTATTCTTTCTGTGCCTTCTGCATCGAAGCCTGTCCGGGATGTTCCGGCAGCACAGCCTTGATCATGATGTTTTTGGAGGTGTGTTCCAGAGAGGTAAACTCAATCATATTGACATCATAACCGACAGCCTCCAGCTTCAGTCCCCGCAGAGCATCCGTCAGCAGCTCTGTGAATTTGTCCTTGATGATGCCGTGCTTCAGCATTGGTTCATGGATATCATTGCGGATCTGCGAAAACAGCTCGTGCTGGCAGCAGGGTACGGATAAGATGACCTTGCTGTGCCAGCGCACGGCATTGATCAGCGCGTAATCGGTAGCGGTGTCACAGGCATGCAGTGTGACGACCATATCAGCGCCATCGCTTTCGTAGTCGGCAATATCACCAATGAGAAATTTCAGCTCGTGGTATCCGAGTTTTTCCGCGGTTTGATTGCAGAAGCGGATGACATCCTCCTTCAAATCAAGCCCGATGATTTCAACATCGCGGTGCCTCATCAATTTCAGATAATAGTACAGTGCAAAGGTCAGATAGCTTTTTCCGCAGCCAAAATCGATGATCCGCAGGGTACCGTCAGCCGGCAGATGTTCAAAGGAATCCTCCGCGATCTCGAGAAACCGGTTGATCTGACGAAATTTTGCGTAGTGTTTCTGGAAGACCTTTCCTTCCGGGGACATAACACCCAGTTCGATGAGAAACTCGCAAGGTGTCCCATCTTCGATCAGGTATTGTTTTCTGCGGTTATGTTCCAGCGTATCCCGTGTTCGTTTGGCGGGCTGCCGGGTGATTTTCGGTTTGTCCGGTTTGGCGGCGAGAATCTGCAGATCTTCGGTTTCCGTGAGAATATTGACCTGCTTGAACGCTTCCGCAATTAGCTTTTGCGCGAAATCGATTCCCTCAAAATAAGGAATGTTGGTGTGCGTCACCTTTTTATCGTAATGATACTCCGCCTGGTACATGTATTCGCCCCGGATGGTGACCGGGCGGAGCGTTACTTTTTTATAGGCAATTGATTTTCTGCGTTTTCCGGCAAAGATGATGCGGATCAGATGTCCGCCGTCCATGGCGGCGCAGAGTACCTGTGTGATTTTTTCCATGCGTGAATCCTTCCTGTGTTTTCATCAGTACTGCTATCTTATCACATTTCTGAGAGCGGGGCGAGGGAAGATGCTGGAAAAAGTCATTTTTTATGGGTTTGTTCTCGCTGCCTGTGTCAGAGCGCAGGCTTCTGTTCCGGGTCAGGCTTCGACAAACGGAATTCCGAAATATTCTGTTAAGGAAAGCACCAACGTGCGGGCGATCAGATCAATGTTGTTGATGATCCAGGACGCGTCTGCGACATTGTCGTGATATGCCAGTTCGATGAGATTGGCCGGTGCACGGGTCAGACGAAGCTCCGCCAGCGTCGTGGTGCCAATGGTATTGACCAGATCCGGATCCGGATAGATAACCTTCAGATTGTCTTCAAAAATTTCCGCAGCGCGTTTTCCGGCCGTACTGCTGGTGTAGTAGTAGATATCGGGGCCGCGCAGCTGCCCGGAGAGATTGGTAGGTGCAGCGTTGGAATGGAGTGCGAGGTGAAAATCGTAGTTTCCGGCATTCGAGAGCGCGATGGCCTGTGCCAGCGTATCATTCGGGTTGTTGCGGACGAAGGTGATACCGGAAGCGTACAGGTACGGCTCCATGGCATCTGCGATCAGATTCATGTAGTATTCTTCACTGCCCAGTCCATTAACGAAAGGATTGAATTCCTGAACGGAAGGGCTTAAAAACAGGCTTGGCATGATAAGCGCCTCACTTTCTTTTTCTTTTAGTGTACGCAGCGGATATATTTTTTGACACAAGGGCGATAATGTATTAAAATATATTATTGTGTATAAATATTAGAATTAACATAGAAAGCAGGAATAAGAGAAAATGGCAGGGAAACAGAAAATCATTAATATTGCAGTCATTGCGCATGTTGACGCAGGAAAATCAACGCTGGTTGATGCTTTTCTCAATCAGAGCGGAGTGTTCCGTGACAATGAGCAGGTGGTAGACTGCGTTATGGATAGTGATGACATCGAGCGGGAACGCGGCATCACGATTTATTCCAAGAACTGTTCCGTCATGCACAATGATGTCAAGATCAATATCGTTGATACCCCGGGACACGCGGATTTTTCCTCCGAGGTGGAACGCATCATCAAAACGGTTGACACCGTGATCCTGCTGGTGGATTCCAGCGAAGGACCGATGCCGCAGACCAGATTCGTGCTGAAAAAATCGCTGGAACAGGGAATCAACCCGATTCTGCTGATCAATAAGATCGATAAAAAAGATGCCAGAATCGATGAAGTTGTGGACGAGGTCTACGAGTTGTTCATGGATCTGGAAGCCAACGATGAACAGCTGGATTTCCCGATTTTATACGGCATTGCCAGACAGGGAATCGTTGTTTACGATCCGGATGATGTCAAGGGAATTGAAGTGGAAGCCGGCGAGGAAAAGATCAAGAAGAGTGCCAAGGGCATGAAGGGGCTGGATATTACACCGCTGTTCGATACAATCATCAAGCATGCGGAACCGTATCCTGATCTGAATGCGGAGCCGCTGCAGCTGCAGATCTCCGCCCTGGCGTACGATGATTACATCGGCAGGCTGGGAATCGGCAGAGTGACCAAAGGCATCGTGAAGGCCGGCAGTGTGGTTGCAGTTGCCAAAGGCGATGGGAAGATCGAACAGAAAAAGATCAATCAGGTATTCGTGTACAGAGGACTGAAGCGTATGGCGGTCGAACAGGCGGAAGCCGGCGATATCGTTGTGATTTCCGGCATTTCCGATATTTCCATCGGAGAAACGATCTGTGATCCGGAGAACCCGGATCCGCTGGAAATGATTCATATCGAAGAACCGACGCTGTCCATGTATTTTATGGTCAATAAATCACCGTTTGCCGGCAATGTCGGGAAGTTCGTTACTTCCAGGCACATTCGGGAACGTTTGAATAAGGAGCTGGAGGTTAACGTCGGACTGCGCGTAGAGGAAACGGATTCCACGGACAGCTTCAAGGTTTCAGGACGGGGAGAGCTGCACCTTTCCATTTTGATTGAAAACATGAGACGGGAAGGATATGAGCTGGCGGTTTCCAAACCGGAGGTAATCATGCGCCGCGATGAAAAAAATCGTGTTCTGGAGCCGGTGGAGGAAGTCGTGCTGTCCGTACCGGACGAATATTCCGGATCGGTCATTTCCAAGCTGAATCTGCGAAAGGGTCTGATGCAGGAAATGAAGAGCGAAAACGGGTACACGAGGCTGGAATATCTGGTGCCGACCAGAGGGCTTCTGGGGTATCGGAGCGAATTTATCAATGATACGCGCGGAGAGGGGACGATGGTGCGGAGATTTGCCAAGTTCGATCAGTTTGTGGGAGAAATTCCACAGCGGACAAATGGCGTGGCAATCGCACAGGAACCGGGAACCGCAACGCCGTATGCCATTTTCAATATCAGTGAGCGTGTGCAGATGTTTATAGAGCCGGGTACGAAGGTATATGAAGGGATGATCATCGGCATGAATGCCAGAAGCGACGATATGGTTGTCAATCCCTGCAAAGCGAAAAAGGCAACCAATATGCGGGCTGCCGGAAGTGATGACAACATCAAGCTGGCGCCGGCCAGAACCTTTACGCTGGAAGAAGCGCTGGAATTCATCAATGATGATGAGCTGGTGGAAATCGTCCCCGATGATATCAGACTGCGCAAGAAGCTGCTGAAGGAGCTGGAACGCCGCAGAAGCGGACGGAAAATAAAAACGGAGGACTAGCGTATGAAGGAAACGCTTACGGAGTATGGAAGTTTTCTGGAACGGATTATGGCATCCGATAAGCTGGTGGAGATTTTCTTCAAATTGGCGGAGCTGGCAGTGATTCTGCTGGCGGGACTGCTGATCCTGAAAGTGATCGTAGTGGTGGTTCGAAAAATGCTGGGCAAAAGCAAAATCGATCCGGTGCTGTACGCATTCATTATCAACAGCATCAAGGTGCTGGCGGTGATTGTCCTGATCACCATGTGTCTCGGTACACTGGGCGTGCAGATGAGTACGATCGTTGCCGTTATCGGTGCGGCAGGCGCCGCGATTGCACTGGCGCTGCGGGACAGTCTGGCGAATGTGGCCGGCGGGATGATGATTATCCTTACGCAGCCTTTTCGGCAGGGCGATCTGATCGATGTCGGTGAATTCAGCGGTCAGGTGGAAAGCATCGATTTGTTTCTGACGACGCTGAAGACGTATGACAACCGCACGATCACTATTCCCAACGGGCTGATCAATACTTCGATTCTGGTAAACCACAGCCGGGAGACCAATCGGCGGGTGGACTGTGTATTTGGTATCAGCTATGGCAGTGATCTGGAACAGGCGAAGGATGTGATGCGCCGCATCTGTCAGAAGAATGAGCGGATTGCTTCCCAGCCGGAGCCGACGATCGGTGTTGCGGGATATGAGGACGGCACGGTACTGCTGGATTTGAAAGTCTGGTGTAAAACCGAGGATTACTGGGATGTTCAGTACTATCTGGAGGAACAGATTAAGCTGGCCTTTGACGAAGCGGGGATTCAACTGCCGCGAAGAGAAATCTATGTACAGCCGAAATCGTAGAGAACCTGTAATTTCACACGTTTTTCACGAAGAAACAGCAGGGAATGGTAGAAAAAAGGTTCCAAAAGTGGTACAATAAATAAATGTGTATAGAAAATTTTAGAGATCAAAATAGAAAACAGAAAGGAGACTCGGAATATGCAAGAAGTCAAGAAGTTTAAACGAGTTTTAGTGGCAAACAGAGGTGAAATCGCCATCCGAATATTCAGAGCCTGCAAGGAACTGGGAATTAGAAGTGTAGCAATTTACTCAGAAGAGGATAAAAATACATTATTCCGCTCAAAGGCAGATGAAGCGTATCAGGTGGGGCGAGGCAAAGCTCCTGTAGATGCCTATCTGGCGATTGATGAGATTATCGAACTGGCAAAAGCAAAAGGTGTGGATGCGATCCATCCGGGATACGGATTCTTATCGGAAAATGTAGCCTTTGCCAAGGCCTGTGAAGATGCGGGACTGATTTTCATCGGGCCGGATTATCAGATGATGGATAATCTTGGTGACAAGGTAAAGTCCAAGATCGTAGCCAATAAAGTCGGAGTGCCGACAATCCCCGGCATGACCGAGACGATTCCGTCTGAGGAAGTGGCGGTGCAGTTCGCAGCAGACTGCGGATATCCGGTTATGCTGAAGGCGGCAGCCGGCGGCGGCGGACGCGGCATGCGAATCGTCAGAAGCGAGACGGAGCTGATCGATCAGTATCGCAGCGCCAAGAGTGAAGCGAAGAAAGCCTTCGGTATTGACGATATCTTTATCGAGAAGTATCTGGAACGTCCGAAGCATATCGAAGTTCAGATTCTGGGAGATAATTACGGGAATATCGTACACCTGGGAGAACGTGACTGTTCGATTCAGAGAAGACATCAGAAGGTGATCGAGTTCACACCGGCGCTCAGCATTACGGATGAGCAGAGAGAGCGAATCTGCAATGACGCGATCAAAATTGCCAAGGCAGTGGACTACAGAAGTGCCGGAACTGTAGAATTTCTGGTCGATCATGAAGGCAATCACTATTTTATCGAGATGAATCCGAGAATTCAGGTAGAGCATACGGTTTCGGAAATGACCACCGGCATTGATATTGTACAGTCTCAGATCCTGATCGCGGAGGGTTATACGCTGGATTCCGATAAAATCAATATCAAAAGTCAGTCGGATATCCAGCCGAGGGGCTGCGCGATTCAGTGCAGATTGACGACAGAAGATCCGGTGAACGGATTTGCACCGGATACCGGCATTATTACAAAATACACAAGCGCGGGCGGATACGGCATTCGACTGGATGCGGGAAATGCGGCGACCAATGCGGAAATTTCTCCGTATTATGACAGCCTGCTGGTAAAGATTACTTCCTGGGCGAGAAGCTTCGAGGATGCGACGAACAAGGCCAGAAGAGCCTTGAAGGAAACGAAGATTGAAGGTGTCAAGACCAATCGTTCCTTCCTGATGAACGTACTGAATCATCCGACATTCCGCGCCGGAAAATGCGATACCGGATTTATTGCGGACAATCCGGAACTCCTGAATATCAAGGCCAAGAAGGACGCTGAAGGAAAGGTTCTGCAGTTCCTGGGAGAAATGTATGTGAACGGAAATAAAGGGGTGAAACCGCAGTTTGACGTTCCGGTATTTCCTCGCCTGAAGCAGGAAGAAATAAACCAGCTTTCTGGAACCAAGCAGATTCTTGACGAAAAAGGCCCGGAAGGCGTGGTAGAGTGGATTAAGAACCAGAAAAAGCTGCTGATTACCGATACGACCATGCGGGATGCGCAGCAGTCGCTGATGGCAACCAGAGTGCGAACTGTGGATATGGAAAAGATTGCACCGGCAGTTGCAACCTATGGAAAAGATCTCTTCTCTCTGGAAATGTGGGGCGGTGCAACCTTTGACACAGCCTATCGCTTCCTGAAGGAAGACCCATGGGAACGCTTGGCAACACTGCGTGAAAAGATTCCGAATATCATGTTCCAGATGCTGATTCGCGGTGCCAATGCGGTTGGATATAAGAATTATCCGGATAATGTCATCCGTAAGTTTGTAAAAGAGTCTGCAAAGGCAGGGATCGATGTGTTCCGAATCTTCGATTCACTGAACTGGCTCGAAGGAATGGAAGTGGCTCTGGATGAAACCCTGAATCAGGGTAAGATTGCGGAGGCCTGCATCTGTTACACCGGAGATATTCTGGATGAGAACAGAGATAAGTACAATTTAAAATATTACGTAAATATGGCCAAGGAGCTGGAAAAGAGAGGTTCTCATATTCTGGGCATCAAGGACATGTCCGGGCTGATCAAGCCGATGGCTGCCAAGAAGCTCATTGAAGCCTTGAAGAATGAAATTTCCATTCCGATTCATCTGCATACGCATGATACCAGCGGCAATGGCGGCGCGCTCCTGATGATGGCTGCCAACGCAGGTGTGGATATCGTCGATGCAGCATTCAACAGCATGTCCGGACTGACAAGCCAGCCGGCGTTGAATTCCATCGTGGCAGCAGTGGAAGGAACGGAGAGAGATACAGGTCTTGATCTTGTCGGACTGCAGCAGATTTCCGATTACTGGGCCGCTGTAAGACCGGTATATCAGAGCTTTGAGTCCGATATGAAGACGGGCTCAGCGGAAATCTACCGCTACGAGATGCCGGGAGGACAGTACTCCAACCTGAAATCTCAGGTAGAGAGCTTCGGACTGGGACACAAGTTCAATGAAGTGAAAGAGATGTACAGAACCGTAAACCAGATGCTGGGGGACATTGTCAAGGTAACCCCATCCTCCAAGGCGGTTGGTGATATGGCAATCTTCATGGTGCAGAATGATCTGACACCGGAGAATATCTACGAAAAGGCGAAGGGCATCGACTTCCCGGATTCCATTGTTTCCTACTTTGAAGGAATGATGGGTCAGCCGGAAGGCGGATTCCCGGAAGAACTGCAGAAGCTGGTACTTCACGGAAAAGAACCGATTACCTGCAGACCGGGAGAACTGCTGCCGGATGAAGATTTTGATGCGATTCAGGAAAAGCTGCAGAGTGAATTCCATCTGGAAGGAACGGATCAGGAACAGTTGAGCTATGCGCTGTATCCAAAGGTATTCGAGGACTATTTGAAGAGCATCGAAAAGGACGGCAATTTCCGATACATGGGCAGCGACATCTTCTTCCATGGTCTGTCGGCAGGAGAAACCTGTGAAGTCAAGATCAAGGAAGGAAAGCAGCTGGTTGTCAGATTATCCTCTCATGAACGGGAGACGGATGAGGAAGGTTTCCGCGATGTGATTTTCGAAGTGAATGGCAACAGAAGCGCTGTTCGCATCAAGGATCAGGCGGCAAACGCAGCGGCAACGGCAGCCACGATCGTTTACGCGGATGCAGACGATCCGGCTGAAATCGGCGCCAATATTCCGGGAACGATCCTGAAAGTACTTGTCAATGAAGGCGATGAAGTAGAGGAAAAACAGCCAATTGCAGTCATTGAGGCGATGAAGATGGAAACCAATATTCTGTCTTCTATGAAGGGCACGATTGATAAAATCTACGTTAAGGAAGGCCAGCAGGTGAAAGCCGGAGAAATGGTCGCAAAGCTGAAATAGCGAAGGAGAGACGCGTATGAGTAATGGGCCGATCGGAAAAATTCTGTTTTTCTGGATTTTCGTACTGGGCGGAATGTTTTTTGCGAGGATTATGGGATTTCCAAAGGATGATAAATCGACAATCATCCTTTGTATCGCCTTGGCGTTGGTTTACATCGTCTGGAATGTCGCGCGCTATCTGGGGAAACGAAACCGTACCCAGAAAGAGGCTGTAAAGACGGCAGAAAATCGAACCCCGGTACATAAGGGGCAGTCGCATAAAAAGAAAAAGAAGCGATAATGTGCGTGATCAATATGCTATGAAAAAGCAGTGTCAACCGTAAAGGTGACACTGCTTTTCAATTTGTATTATTGTATTAGCGGGAGTGATGATCGGATCGATTTATTTGTCTCTGATTTCGCTGTGTATCTCCTGCAGAGACTTGACATCAAGCGCTCCGTGTTCTTTTACATACTTGATGCCCTTGGCAGTTGCTCTGGCGGCAGCAAGTGTTGTGATATAAGGGATCTTTGCCTTGATCGCTGCCTTTCGCAGATAGCTGTCATCGTGAACGCTGCCTTTTCCGGCCGGCGTGTTAATGATCAGATCGATCTGGTCATTTGTGATCAGGTCCAGAATGTTCGGGCGGCCTTCGTACAGCTTATTGACACGCTTGGCTGCGATACCGGCTGATACGATCAGCTCATAGGTGCTGCCGGTTGCCAGGATATCAAAGCCGTCGTCTGTGAAACTCTTGGCGATTTCAATGATTTCAGGCTTATCCTTTTCATTGACGGAGATCAGCACGGTTCCGGAAAGCGGAAGGCTGGTCTGCGTTGCTTCCTGCGCTTTGTAGAAGGCTTCGCCGTAGTAGGTGGACAGTCCCAGAACTTCACCGGTAGAGCGCATTTCAGGTCCCAGAACAGGATCGACTTCCGGGAACATATTGAATGGGAATACCGCTTCCTTGACGCCGTAATATGGGATGATCTGTTCTTTGAGATCGGCGACAGGGGATGGTCTTCCGGTAATATCCGCGGTGATGATATCAGTAGCAAGCGGTACCATGCGGATGTTGCATACTTTGGAAACGAGCGGTACGGTACGGGAGGCACGTGGATTTGCTTCCAGCACATAAACTTTGCCGTTTTCGATTGCATACTGCATGTTCATCAGACCCTTGACGTGCATTTCCTCTGCAATTTTTCGAGTGTACTCCTTGATCGTCTGTACATTTTCTTCCGTGATGTGAACGGAAGGAATGATGCAGGCGGAATCGCCGGAGTGGACACCGGCCAGCTCGATATGTTCCATGACAGCAGGCACGAAAGCGTGTGTTCCATCGCTGATTGCATCTGCTTCACATTCCAGCGCATGGTTCAGGAATCGGTCGATCAGAATCGGTCGATCCGGTGTTACACCGACAGCCGCCCGCATGTATTCCGTCAGCATTTCATCATCGTAAACGACTTCCATACCGCGTCCGCCCAGGACGTAAGATGGACGTACCATAACCGGATATCCGATTTCCGTTGCGATGGAGATCGCTTCTTCTACGGTCGTTGCCATTCCGGATTCCGGCATCGGAATTTCCAGCTTATCCATCATGGCGCGGAACTGATCGCGGTCTTCCGCCAGATCAATTACGGACGGGGAAGTACCCAGAATCTTCACGCCGTTTTCTTCAAGCTGCGATGCCAGATTCAGCGGTGTCTGTCCGCCGAACTGTGCGATGACGCCGACAGGCTGTTCTTTTTTGTAAATGCTCAGGACATCTTCCAGCGTCAGCGGCTCGAAATACAGTTTATCAGAAGTGTCGTAGTCCGTAGATACCGTTTCCGGGTTGCAGTTGACGATGATCGTTTCAAAGCCCAGCTTCTTCAGAGCCAGTGCAGCATGTACGCAGCAGTAATCAAATTCGATTCCCTGACCGATTCGGTTCGGACCGCCGCCCAGAATCATGATTTTCGGCTTGTCTGTGCTGATCGGATTCTTGTCCTCTGCATTGTAGGTGGAATAATAATAAGCGCTGTCCTGTGTGCCGCTGACGTGTACGCCTTCCCAGGCTTCTTCCACGCCCAGTTCGATTCGCTTTTCTCTGATTTCGGCTTCCGGAATTTCCAGAAGCAGGCTCAGGTATTTGTCGGAGAAGCCGTTCTTTTTGGCGGAGATCAGCTGATCGTCAGCAGGCAGGCTGCCCTTGCACTGCAGCAGAGCCTCTTCTTCCTCCACCAGCTCTTTCATCTGTTCGATGAAGTATGCTTTCACTTTTGTGGCAGCATGAACTTCCTCGACAGTCGCGCCCTTGCGAAGCGCTTCGTACATGATGAAGTGTCGGTCGCTGGACGGCGTGCTCAGCATCAGGAGCAGATCTTCCTTCGTCTTCTGATCGTAATCCTTGGCATGACCTAAGCCGTAACGTCCTGTTTCCAGACTGCGGATCGCTTTCTGGAACGCTTCTTTGTAGGTTTTGCCGATGCTCATAACTTCACCGACTGCACGCATCTGCGTACCCAATTTATCTTCAACACCCTTGAACTTTTCAAATGCCCAGCGTGCAAACTTGATTACGACATAATCGCCGTCCGGAACGTATTGATCCAGCGTACCGTATTTACCGCACGGGATGTCCTTTAAGGTCAGTCCTGCGGCCAGCATGGAGGAAACCAGTGCGATCGGGAATCCTGTTGCTTTGGATGCCAGTGCAGAGGAACGGGAGGTTCGTGGATTGATTTCGATGACGATGACACGATCGCTGACAGGGTCGTGTGCAAACTGTACATTGGTACCGCCGATGACCTGAACGGATTCGACGATGCGATAAGCCTGTTCCTGCAGACGTGCCTGCAGCTCTTCGGAGATCGTCAGCATCGGTGCAGAACAGAAGGAATCTCCGGTATGTACGCCCATCGGATCGATATTTTCGATGAAGCATACCGTGATCATGTTGCCGTCTGCATCGCGGACAACTTCCAGCTCCAGTTCTTCCCAGCCAAGGATAGACTCTTCTACCAGTACCTGTCCGACAAGGCTTGCCTGCAGTCCGCGGGCACATACCGTCTGAAGCTCTTCTTTGTTGTATACCAGACCGCCGCCGGCGCCGCCCATGGTGTAGGCCGGTCGGAGTACGACAGGATATCCCAGTTTATCTGCGATGGAAAGTGCTTCTTCTACGCTGTAAGCAACTTCACTGCGTGCCATTTCGATGCCGATTTCGTTCATGGATTTCTTGAATTCGATACGGTCTTCACCACGTTCAATGGCATCCACCTGAACCCCGATTACCTGTACGTTGTATTTGTCCAGAATCCCCTCTTTGGCTAATTCTGCGCAAAGATTAAGCCCGGACTGTCCGCCAAGATTCGGAAGGAGTGCATCCGGTCTTTCTTTGGCGATGATCTGTTCCAGGCGTTTTACATTTAACGGTTCGATATAGGTAACGTCGGCAATTTCAGGGTCCGTCATGATCGTTGCCGGATTGGAGTTTACCAGCACGATTTCGTACCCCAGTTTGCGAAGTGCTTTGCAGGCCTGTGTTCCAGAATAGTCAAATTCGCAGGCTTGCCCGATGATAATTGGCCCTGAGCCAATAATCAGTACTTTATTGATGTCAGTTCGTTTTGGCATGAAAAGTCCTCCTTTTATATTAATTTATTATTTACTACCATATGTTCTTGCATATTATACATAAGAATACACAAAAATGGTAGTCTTTTTTGCAAAAAAAGTGAAAAAATATTCTTTTTTAGTGTATAAAAATACATTCGCTGATGAAAGCACACAGAATCAACCGCACAACTGATCTTTATGCTCGTGAAAAGAGTGCTGTATAGCTGCATTCGCTTCTGGCAAGAATAAAAAGGCAGGTTATACATAAGAAAACAGGAAAAGGATGTGGAGTCTTTATGAGCGAATATCAACAATTGGTAGAGCAAATCAAAGCACAGGTGCCGGTGGACGAGTGCTTTGATATTCTGGAGCGTGATTTGAAGATTGGCGGGCGCGATGCCAAAATGTTTTTTGTAGACGGACTGACCAGCGGCAGTATGGCACAGCGTATCATTTTCAGCCTATTTTCGCTAAAACCAAAGCAACTGGATGATGCAAAGACGATGGAGGAATTTCTCTCAGCAAATATGCCGTTTCTGGACGCAATGGTACTGCGGGATGTGGAAAAAGCGGTTAAATTCCTGTATTCCGGACTGGTACCGCTGCTGATTTCAGGATACGACGGGATCATCATCATCGACTGCAGGGATTATCCGCTGCGCGGCATCGATGAGCCTTCCAAGGAACAGAGC
>Ga0129308_1000986_pt1 | contig 34342 bp, 32 predicted proteins | sample L827metagenome_FD_94440 | JGI IMG/M metagenome (GOLD analysis project Ga0129308, IMG submission 94440) | Ring-tailed lemur group fecal microbial communities from Wisconsin, USA - L827 metagenome | ecosystem: Host-associated > Mammals > Digestive system > Large intestine > Fecal | place: USA...
CAGCAGCCCTGTATTGTGTCATTCTGAGGAACAAAGTGACGAAGAATCTAATAATAGATTCTTCACTCCGCTACGCTTCATTCAGAATGACAGCAGCCTTGTATTGTGTCATTCTGAGGACGAAGTCCGAAGAAGCTAATGATAGACTCTTAACTGCGTTCAGAATGGCATACAAATATGAGTTTTAGTAAAATCCCTTAATAAAACGAAGTTTTATTGATACCAAGGTTTCCGTCCACCCTTTTCAAAGGGTGGCAGGTGTGGACAGCTTCCACGGTTTTAAATATTTAGCTAAACAGCCACAGCAATTATACTGCTGTGGCTGTTAACTGTCTTATGAACACCGTACTTTGGGTTAGTTTTATTTTTTATCTCTCAAATCCCACCATAATACCGTTTTTCTCGGCGTAAAAACAGCAAAGCCCTGTGCATTCCTCAATTCTTACATGGGCATTGGGAAATTCGGCAAGTATGGCGTTTTTAAGGGCGGCAGCGCCTTCTTCATTAAGTATATGGTCAATAACGGCAACGCCACCGTTGTAGCCGTGCTTTTTCATGTTCTTCAGTATTGCGGAAATTGCTTTTTTGCCGCCGCGCGCCTTGTCTATGGGGTGAATCTGTCCTTCGTCGTTTACATTGCCTATAAGCCTTATGCCTATAAGAGATGTAATTGCCGCAACGGCGTGAGGAACTCTGCCGTTATTGGCAAGGTTTTTAAGTGACTCAAGGCAGAAAATAAGATATGTGTGGTTCTGTTTATATTCTGTTACTTCCTGGCATACGGTTTCAAAATCTTTTCCCTGTATAACAAGCTCTCTTATTTTTTCCACAAGCAGCTTTGTTTCGGGGCCTGCGGAGTATGAGTCGAGAACAAAAACCCTTCTGTCAGGGTGCTCCTCCTCATAATGTGCTTTGGCAATCATTGCAGAATTGTAGCTGCCCGAAAGTGTGCTTATTATGGTTACGCAGTACACAATGTCGGCGTCGCCAAAGGCGTCAAGCCAGTCGCCTACACTGGGGCAGGCGGTTCTTGATTCGCCCTTGTGATTTTCAAGATATTCCACCAGCACCCTTGTATCAAGGGCGTCGTTGTCTATAAATTCTCTTTCATGGGTGCGTATGCTTAGGGGAACGCAGCTGTAATCAACGCCGGTTAGGGCTTTTAAATTTGCAGAGGAATCGGCTGTGATTTTGATTTTCATATACATTCTCCTTTTAAAATAAAGTTTTAAAATCTATTATAAGTGGTTTTTAAAACTGCTTTACATAATTCTACAATATGCGTACATTTGCGTCAATTAATAAAATAGATATATAAAGCATGTATATTTTGTTTGTTTTGACATATTTTTTGACATTTATGTTGGCAAAAGGATAATTTGCTTTTGACAATACATATATGTTGTGGGAAAATATATTAAGTTTAAGAAATTGGAGGAGAGTATATATGCAGCATTTTGACAGCGATTATATGGAGGGAGCGCATCCCTTAATTTTGGAAAGACTTGCGGAAATAAACATGAATAAAATGCCGGGCTACGGCACTGACGATATATGCAAAAGCGCAGCTGACAAAATAAGAAAGGCGTGCGCCTGCCCTGAGGCGGAGGTTTTCTTTATGGTGGGCGGAACGCAGACTAACGCCACCGTAATAGGCTCGGCGCTCAGAAGCTTTGAGGGGGTTATTGCGGCAAAAACAGGACACATAGCCGTGCATGAGGCAGGCGCCATTGAGCATGGCGGACACAAGGTTATAACCCTTGACCACAGTGAGGGCAAGCTTGAGGCTGAAGCTGTAAAGAATTATATGGAAGGCTTTTTCGGCGACGATACCCACCCGCATATGGTACAGCCGGCTATGGTTTACATATCTCACCCTACGGAATACGGCACGCTTTACACAAAGGCAGAGCTTGAAGCCTTAAGGGAGATATGCGGCAGGTATAATCTTATGCTTTACCTTGACGGGGCACGAATGGGCTATGGTCTTGGCGCTGAAAGCACAGATGTTGACCTTAAGGTTATAGCAGAAAACTGCGATATATTTTATATAGGCGGAACAAAGGTTGGGGCACTTTTCGGCGAGGCTGTTGTCATTAAAAAGCCAAACACAATACCGCATTTTTTCACACTTACAAAGCAGTTTGGGGCAATGCCGGCAAAGGGCTGGCTTTTGGGCACGCAGTTTGATGTGCTTTTTACCGACGGGCTGTATTTAAGCCTTGGAAAGCACGCCGTAGGGCTTGCAATGAAGCTTAAAAACGCCTTTATTGAAAAGGGCTACAAAATATTTATAGATTCGCCTACAAATCAGCAGTTTGTGGTGCTTGAAAACGAAAAAATGGAGGAGCTTTCAAAAAAGGTTTCATTTGGTTTTTGGGAAAAATATGACGAAAACCATACAGTGGTGCGTTTTGCCACAAGCTGGGCAACAAAGGAAGAGGATATTGACAGCCTTATAGAAATGCTTTAAATAGGGTGTCGACAAAGCCGACACCCTTCATCGAAATCAGGATTTCGATGAGCTGAAACAGAAGAATAAAGAAAGGATTTCATCAGCATAAATGCCTTGAAACCCTTTCTTTTCCTCGTCGGAAGTTAATTAATGCACCGCAAAGAATGAAGAAAGCAAAGCTTTCTGAAAACCGATGTGAGGAACGAACGAGGAAATGATGCGGTCGGCAAAGCCGACTTTGCGAAGTAAAGTGATGAAAATTTGTTTTCCAAACTTTTCCGCTGTTCAAAAATTATTTTATATAAAGCAAAAGCGTATTTCCGAATATTTCGGAGATACGCTTTTTTTATGTTAAAGGTTAATATTTTTGCTTACTTTAAAAGCTTATTTATCTTTTGAGGGCTTAAAGGTTTCAAGGCTTTCAACAACAAGCACCACAGCCGGTATTATAAGCAGAATGGATATAAGTATCTGTATGCCTGCCGCCGAAAGTATAACTCCCGTAGAGGCAACCTCGGTTACGTTTTTTACAATGGTTACGCCAAGGGCGCACAGTGTAACAAAAAGCATGAAAGCCATTGGCACAACAAATATTCTGTTGCTTTTTCCTATCTTGGCAAGCCATGCGGAAACAGCCAGAAGCGAAAGTGACGCCAGAAGCTGGTTTGCGGAGCCGAAAAGCGGCCATATTCTTTCGTAGCCGCCCAAAGACATTGCGCCGCCCAGTACAACGGTAATAAGGGTAGCCGCATATGGGTTTACCAGTATTTTTCTTATGCCCTTAATTTTGCTTATATCCTCGCCGTCTTTTATAAACAGCTCCTGAAGCATATATCTTGCAAGCCTTGTGGCTGTGTCAAGAGATGTAAGGCAGAAGGCTGAAACTGCAAGTATAACAAGAGCATATGAAACCTGATATGCGTTTGACATTCCCAGTGAAGCTGTCATTGAGGCTATGGCGGCGGCAAAAATTTTTGTAGGCGTTCCGTTAAGGGTTTTGTTTGTGCCGTAAAATACGCCTGCCGCAATAAGGGCAATAACCGCTACCATACATTCTATAAGCATGCTGCCGTAGCCTATTGCTTTGGCATCGGATTCTTTATTTATCTGCTTTGAGGTTGTGCCTGAAGCCACAAGACCGTGAAAGCCCGAAACAGCGCCGCAGGCAACTGTGCTGAAAAGCATTGGGAAAATAAAGCTGTTGTTGTTAAGCCCTGTAAAGCCGCTGAAAGCCGGAAGGCTTATTGACGGGTGGCTTATAATTATTCCCAGTGCCGAGGCTATAATCATTCCGTAAAGCAGAAATGAGTTAAGATAATCCCTTGGCTGAAGAAGCAGCCATACGGGAGCAACGGCGGCAACATATATGTAAACAAGCACAATAAGCAGCCATGTTTCCGAGTCGAGATAAAGCGGAAAATTTATGCCTATGGCTATGCACAGCAGTATAGCGGCAATGCCAACAGCCGTTGAAGCCCCAAGTGGGAGGTTTCTTCTGTATATTATTTCTCCGAATATTATTGACACAAGTATAAAAAGCAGTGATATTGTTGCCGTTGCGCCGTTTGCGGCATTTAAACTGCCGTCGGCGGCAAAGCCTGTAAATGTTTCAACAACTATGTCAGTAAAGGAGGATATAATAAGCAAAAGGGTTATGTAGGCAAATATAATAAAAAGTGTTTTTGCCTTTATGCCTATATTTTTTTCAATTACATAGCCTATTGATTTTCCTTTGTGGCGTATGGAGGCAAAAAGCGATGCAAAGTCGTGTACAGCGCCGAAGAATATGCCGCCCACAAGTATCCAAAGCAAAACTGGCAGCCAGCCGAAAACAGCCGCCTGAATAGGGCCGTTTATTGGTCCTGCGCCGGCTATTGAGGCAAAGTGATGGCCCATAAGCACAGGCGCCCTTGAGGGTATATAATCCTGACCGTCCTCAAAGGTGTGGGAAGGTGTTTTGCGCTTTGGGTCTATGCCCAAACGGCGTGCTATGTATGCTCCGTAATAAATATATCCTGCCGTAAGAGCTATTGCGGATATAAATAAAATTATAAGTGAATTCATTTTGCAGCCTCCTTGGCGCGGAATTTTAATGCGTTTTCTAACGGCTGTTTCAGCTCTCTGCCTCTGGGGCAGTGCACTATGCTTTCATCTGCAAGGCAAACAGCCGCCGCTTTAAAATACATACGGCCGTAAAAGTTAAATCTGTAGGTTTTGGTATATCTGAATTTTTTAATTTCTTTTTTAATTTCGTCGCTTATGTTTTGTGAAATAAGCACCATTGTTACATCGGAAAACATATGCTCGCTGTGGGGCTTTATTCTGCTTAGTCCGTCTGAAATTATGGCGCTTCGCACTTTCCTAAGCTCATCGGCTGTTTTAAAATCGGCACACAAAAAATAGGCGTAATCGTTGGTTTCGCAGCCCCAAAGCTTGGCGTTGGGCGAGAGCATATATTTTTCATTGCGATCGTGAAACTGCGCAAAAGCATCAATGAAAATTCCGTTTATGCAGACGTTTTTTTCTATATCGTAATAAGTTTTGTAAAAGCTTAAAAGACTGTCTAAAAACAATGAGGAATCCATGAATAATTAACGCCTCTTTTCAAAGTGCGGTATAAAAATAAACACCTCTTACAATAGCAAATTTTAACATCATAAACCTATTAAGTCAATGAAAGATAAGCCATAATCGGCGTATTTTAAAGGATAAAATAAGCTTGTTTTTTGTTACCGTAATTTGTGTGAAAATTATGTACATTTACGTATATTATTATAAAATGCAGCCCTTGGGTACAGCAGTTTTAAGCTAAGCAAAGGCGCAAAAAAAAAACGAAGCCGTTTCCTTACAGGAAAAGGCTTCGCTTTAAAATTTGTTGTGAATTTTATTACTTTTTAACGATATTTCTTATGTGCATATAAACGGTATTTTTTGAAATGCCCATCATATCGGCTATTTTTACAACGGAATCCTTGAAATTGAAAATTCCTTTGTCGTTAAGTATTGCTATAATTTCTTTGTTTTTGTTTGAGGTTGCAATGCTTCTGTCATTGTAAACCTGATCGCTTGCTTCCTTAAGCGAAACTCTGAGAAGTTCGTCCACATCTTCAACAAAGCTTTCTGCGTATGAAGTTGAGGAGGATTCCTCAGCATGAGGAATAAGACGTGTAATTACGTCTGAAAGAGGTGTGTTTACATAAAAATTTAAACACAGTAAACCTATTACGTTGCCTTTTTCGCCTGTTATGGCAATGGAACAGGATTTAAGAGGCTCGCATTTTGAGGTTTTGTTAAAATATGTCATATACTTTGCTGCGCCCGGCTCAGACATATTTTTAACCATTGTAAGACCAAGGTCGGTAATGGGTGAGCCTTCTTTTCTTCCGGTATGGCTGCCGTTAAGAATTTTAATTACAGAATGTTCAAGATTACCAAGCGACTGAACAACTATTTCATAGCCCTCGCCAAGATAGTCGGCAAGCCCTTCAGCCAGAATTTTGTAAGATTCGAGAATTTGATAATCACCCTTTGACAGCGAAACAGGCTTTTGCTTCATGACATTTCCTCCTTAATAAAATTGTGTATTGCCATGTTAATATATTTTACCTATCTTATGCTTTAAGTATATACCAAATTTTTTTTTTAGCAATATATTTTTACCAATATTTTGCTTAAAAATGTCAAAATTTGCATACTCATACAATAATTTTTGAAAAATGTGAGAAGAAAAAGTTTGTCCGCCGACCGATTTCGGCACAATATTTTGCCGCTGTTAAATATAATTCGGTTATGGAGGGATTTATATGGCTAAATCGGATAATTATTACGGAAGGGTGATTATGCCCAAAGGTGCGGCGGCAAAAAGAAAAAAAACACGTGAAAAAATTGCCGTAAAAAACGCTGATATAAAAAAGGGAGCAAAGCCTGTTTTGATATGCGCTGCGGCATATCTGCTGGGCAGAGTAAGCCTTTTTAATTCTCTTAACCCCATAGGCATAGCCTTTTTGGCGGCGTGCATGGGCATGGGAGCTATGTTTTATCCCGTGTGTCTGGCGGTATTTTTGGGCTACATAACGGGCAGCAGATTTTTTGGCGTGTACGGCTATGCCGTAAGCATAGCGCTTTTGGCGGTTTCGGCTTTTATTTTTGAAAGTAAGGCGGCAAGGGTAACGGAGTTTAAAAAATGCGTATCAGGCGGAATATGCCTTTTTATCGGCGGCATTGTGGTTTCGGCGGCAAATGATTTCAGCCTTTTTCTTGCCTTAAGGGCGGCAGTTGAAGCTGTGGCGGCAGCGGCGCTTACAGCTGTTATGTGCCGTAGCCTTCAGGTTTTTGAAAGGGATATGAGCAAAAGGGTTTTAAGCGATGACGAGGCGCTTTGTATTTGTGTTCCGGCAGTGTTCGTTATTGCATCGCTCAGCGGAATCACTTTTTTCGGCGTTTCGGTAAAAATGCTTTTGTGTATATTTTTTATGACTGCATTTTCATATTCCTGCGGTGCGGCGGCAGGAGGAGCGGCAGGGTGCGTGCTTGGCTTTGTGCTTATAATGTGCGGACAGGCTGATTACGTTTTTCCCATAGTTATGTCTTTTGCGGGAATGATGTGCGGTCTTTTTGGCAGACAAAGCAGAACAGCGGCGCTGTTTGCCTTTGCCCTTTCGGCAAGCGTGCCTGCCTTTTATATGGGAATGAAACAGGATATGAGCGGAGCGGTAATGTCGGTTTTGGGGGCGTGTCTGTTTCTTACCTTTCCAAGGAAATATTACGATATTTTAAGCACATATTCATCGGGCAGAAGTGAGTTTGACGAAAACAAATATTTTATAAAGGTAAAAAAGTATACAGAGGAAAAAATAAACCGTCTGGCGGAGGCTTTTGGCGCCCTTGCCGATATTTTTGGCAGCGAAAAAACAGTAGATGAGTCCATTACACCAAGGGGCTCGGCAAAAATAATAGATATGGCGGCGGAAAGGGTATGTCAGGGCTGTGGGCTGTGCATTTACTGCTGGAAGGCAAAAACCCTTGAAACCTACGGCGCCGTATATTCCATGATAAACGATTTTGAGGAAACGGGAACGGTGGATATAAAAAAACTGCCGCCCAAATTCGGGCGAAGCTGTGTAAAGGTAAATCAGCTGTCAGAGGCTGTGCTTAGCTGCTGCCGTGAATTTAAAACCTCGGAAATATGGAAAAGCAGACTTGAGGACAGCAAAAGCATAATAAAGGAACAGCTTAGACAGATGACGGATATTATAAAGGAAACAGGAGAAAGCGTGGATTTAAGACCGAATTTTGACGAAAGCACTGCCAAGGAAATTAAGGAAAGAATTGAGAGAAAGGGCTTTGGCGCAGAAAGTGTAAGCGTATGCACCGACAAAAGCGGAAAAATGAAGGCGGTTGTGGAAAGCGGCGGCTGCGGCGACGGAAACAGGTGCGGCGGAATTTTTGTGCCTGAAATTTCTGCGGCGGCAGGCAGAAGAATGGTGCTTGCCAAAAAAGAGTGCGGCGGCGAAAAATGCATAAGCACATATGAGGAGGAAACAGGCTTTGGCTGCAGCTTTGCTTACAGCTGCAAAATATGCGGCGAGGGAGAGGTGTCGGGCGACAGCTTTGATGCGGGGAGCTTTAGAAGCGGAATGTTTACGGCGGCGGTAAGCGACGGAATGGGCACAGGCGAAAAGGCTGCAAAGCAAAGCCGACAGCTTCTTGAAAAGCTGAAAAAGCTTTTGAAGGCAGGCTTTGATGAGGAAACAGCCGTAAGGGCTGTAAACTGCTCTGTTGCCGGAGAATATGACGAAAGCTTTGCCACACTTGATATTTTAAGCGTAGACCTTAAAAGCGGAAAGGGCAGAATAATTAAAAACGGCGGCTCGTCGGTGTTCATAATACGAAACGGCTCTGTTACGGCTGTAAGAAGCACCTCTTTGCCACTGGGCATAAGCTGTATGGGCGAAAGCGAGGTTACAGCCGTAAGCCTTGAGGATAAGGATGTGGTGCTTATGGTTACAGACGGCATAACAGACGCGTTTATGGGCGAAAACGAGGAAAATGCCGTTAAGGCGGTGCTTGACCATTCACCTGATATAAAAACATTATGCAGTGAGCTTATAAAATATGCCGTAAAAAAAGAAGGGGGAAAGGCGAAGGACGATATGCTTGCGGCGGCGGTGAAAATATATGAAAATTAAAGGCAGTCAAAGACTGCCTTAGAATTTTACGCCGTCTGTTTTTTGGCAAACAGCCTCTTAAATATTGTGCGCACAAGGGGCTGTATGAAAAACAGCTGAGAAAAATATGCAAAAGGAAAATTAAAGCACACCAGCTTTATGTAGTTTGCCAAAAATGTGAAAATATTAAAGCCGCTGTAATAGGGATAATACAGTATGTCGGCTATAAAGCTCATGGCAGGGCACATAATGCCAACTGTGGCGCATATAACTGCCGTTTCAACAAGCATGGGGTGTGTTTTTGACGGGTCAAAAACCTTAAAGGCAAGCTTTAATGAACAGGGACTTCCTATAAGCATTTCAAGTGAAAAGGCAAATATAAATTCCAGAACAACAACAGCCCATATGGGGCGCATTGCGCCAAGCATGTAAACTCCGCCCTGAAGCCTTATGGCGTCAAGCACTGTGGGCGCACCCAAAAGGGACATAAGGGTATTTCCGTTTACAACATAAAGGCTGTAAAAAACATAGGCGTGAACCGTAAAAAATACGGTAAGCAAAGCGAATATGGCTTTCTGAAGTTTATTTGTTGGCATAACAACACTCTCCTTAAAAATAAAAATTAAATATAAATACACATAAAAACAGCAGCGCAAAAAAAAGACACATTGCTTTTTAGCCTATTGCGGAATTAAACTGCGTTCCGTAATCAGACTTACATACCCCGAAAAAGGGATACGGCATGTGTCGTTTGCGCTGCTGTAATTTTTTTGAATTTTATCATACGGAAAGAATTTTGTCAAAAGCAAAAATAATATTTTAAAATGCGTTTTTGTGTGAAAGACAGGTCTTTCTTGCAAATAAGGCGGCTATGTTGTAATATTGGAATAAGTATTAAGAAAGAGGCAGAACAATGCTTAAAAAAGCCAAAAAAACCATAGAAAAATATAATATGCTTGAAAAAGGCAACGGCGTTGTGCTGGGGCTTTCCGGCGGCGCCGATTCTGTGGCGCTTTTAAGGGTGCTGTGCGCTTTAAGGGAAAAATATGCCCTCAGGCTTTACGCCGTTCATGTAAACCACGGCATAAGGGGAAAAGAGGCTGACGAGGACTGTCTGTTTTGCCAAAGGCTGTGCCAAAAAATGAATGTGGAGTTTTTCGTAAGGGAATATGATATTCCTTTCATTGCCAAAGAAAGCGGCATGGGCAGCGAGGAGGCAGGAAGAGCTGCCAGATACGCAGCCTTTGAGGAAATTCGCCAAAGTGTTGGGGCAGACAAAATTGCCGTTGCCCACAACCTTAACGACAATGCCGAAACCGTTGTTATGCGCCTTTGCAGAGGAACGGGCTCAAAGGGGCTTTGCGGCATTTCGCCTGTAAGGGGAAGAATTATAAGACCAATTATAGAATGCGGCAGAGATGAAATTGAAAAATATCTTGAGGGCGAGGGGCTGTCTTTCAGAACTGACAGCACAAACCTTGAGGACGAATATACAAGAAACCGTATAAGGCACAATGTTTTGCCTGTGCTTGAAAAAGAGGTAAATTCCTCTGCATGTGCCAACATTGCCAAGGCGGCGGAGATACTTTCCGAGGAAGAGGAATTTATTGAGGAATACTCACGCAAAAGCCTTGAAAAATGCATTTTGTATGAGGATGATGAAAAAACAGAGCTTAACGCAGAGCTTTTTGCATCGCTGCACAGCGCAGTTAAAAAAAGAGTTGTGCGTATGGCAATAGAAAGGCTTTCCAAAAGCCTTAAGGACGTAACATACAGCCATATTGAGGCGGCAGTGGACATTTTTCAGGGAAAAACGGGACGAAGCTGTGATTTACCCTATGGCTTGAGGGCGGAAAAAAGCTATAATAAAGCCGTTATAAGAAAAAACAGCCAAAATGTTGAGTTTTTTTATGAAATAACGGAAAACGAGGTTTTTGTAAAGGAATGCGGAATTTATGTTTCGTTTTCCCATACAAAGCCAGAAGCCGGCGAGTACAAATGCTTTGACGCCAAAAAGGCGGGAGAAAGGCTTTTTGTAAGAAGCCGACGAAACGGCGACAGGCTTGTTATAAACAAAGACGGCAGAAGCCGAAAGGTTAAGGACATACTTATGGATTTTAAGGTAGAAAGAAGCGAAAGGGACAAGGTGCCTGTTATAGGCGGCGAAAACGGTCTGCTTTGGCTTTATCCTTTAAGAAGCTGTGCCAACTGCGCGGCGGATAAAAACGATGGGAAAAAACTTTATATTACTGTACGGAGGGGCGGAAAATGAAAGAGGTTATAAGAGAGTATATTTCAAAGGAAAAGCTTGAGGAAAAGGTGAGAGAGCTTGCTGCAATGATTGAAAAGGATTTTGAGGGCGAGGAGCTTCATTTTGTCTGTGTGCTTAAGGGCAGCATAATGTTTATGGCAGACCTTTCAAGAGCCGTAAAAAACAATGTATATCTTCATTTTATGGACGTTTCAAGCTATGGCAACTCAACGGAAAGCTCGGGAAACATAAAAATTCTTATGGATATTGACGAGCCTATAAAGGATAAAAACGTAATTATTGTTGAGGATATTATAGACAGCGGCAGAACACTTGCGGTGCTTAAGGACATGCTTTTGGCAAGAGGGCCAAAAAGCCTTAAAATATGCACAATTTTAAATAAGCCTGACAGAAGGGTAAGCCATGTTGACGTGGATTATGAGGGCTTTAAGATACCCGATGAGTTTGTGGTTGGCTATGGTCTTGACTATGCCCAGAAATACAGAAATCTTGACTACATAGGAATACTTTCCTTTGAGGAAGAAAATTAAAAAAATTTGCAAAACCCGCAAAAAAGAATAACGTATATAAATACAGTTAATAATAAAAGATGAAGAAAATCTGTGTACAGGGGTTCTTCATCTTTATGTTTTGCCTTTATTTTTAGGCAGAAAAGGTGTTTACAGTTGCCATAGTAATTATTTTGTGCTAAAATATATTATTGATTTGCTGTACGTTTTAGGCAGAAAAATAAAAAAATAAATTCACACGGGAGGTTGATGATTTGAATAAATATATGAAAAGCTTGGGTTTATATGCTGTGCTTTTTGTAGCGGTTTTGTGCATACTTGCTGCCGTAAACAGCAACTACACAGAGCCGGAAACAGTCAGCTATACATATACTGACCTGGTAGAAAAAATTGAAAGCGATGAGGTAGAAAAAATACAGATTGAAAGAAGCAACGAGGTAAGCGATTACGGCACCGTTACGGCAACACTTAAGGACGGTACCCTTATAAGCACCGAAGTGCCTTCAATAAGCGTATTTACAGAGTATACCCACAGCAAGATTGTAAGCGACGGTCTTGTGGAAATTATTGAGCCGCTTCCGAAAACAAGCATGTTAAGCTCAATACTTCCTTCAATGATACTTATGCTTGTTGCCGTTGTCATTTTCTCCGTTATGTTCCAGAAAATGCAGGGCGGCGGCGGAAAGATGATGTCTTTCGGCAAAAGCAAGGCAAAGGTTACCATTGACGACAAAAACAGAGTTACCTTTGAAAACGTGGCTGGTCTTGACGAGGAAAAGGCTGAGCTTCAGGAGCTTGTTGATTTCCTTAAGGAGCCCGGAAAATATGTTGAGCTTGGTGCAAGAATTCCAAAGGGCGTTCTGCTTGTAGGCCCTCCGGGAACAGGTAAAACACTTCTTGCAAAGGCTGTTGCAGGCGAGGCAAGAGTTCCTTTCTTCAGCATTTCGGGCTCAGACTTTGTTGAAATGTTTGTCGGCGTGGGTGCATCAAGAGTAAGAGACCTTTTTGATCAGGCAAAGAAAAATTCACCTTGTATTGTGTTTATAGACGAAATTGACGCCGTAGGCAGACGCAGAGGCGCAGGTCTTGGCGGCGGACATGATGAAAGAGAGCAGACCTTAAACCAGCTGCTTGTTGAAATGGACGGCTTTGGCATAAACGAGGGCGTTATAGTTGTGGCGGCAACAAACCGTGCCGATATACTTGACCCTGCCATTTTAAGACCGGGACGCTTTGACAGACAGGTTTATGTTGGACGTCCTGACGTTAAGGGAAGAGAAGCCATACTTAAGGTTCATGCAAAGGGCAAGCCTATGGCGGACGATGTGGATTTAAGCGTTGTTGCCAAAACAACCTCAGGCTTTACAGGCGCAGACCTTGCAAACCTGCTTAATGAGGCGGCGCTGCTTTCCGCAAGAAACGGCAAAAAGAAAATTGATATGGAAGAAATTCAGAAGGCCTTTGTTAAGGTTGGCATAGGCACAGAAAAGAAGAGCCGCATAATAAGCGAAAAGGAAAAGCTTATTACAGCCTACCATGAGGGCGGTCACGCTATACTTTTTGAGGTGCTTGAGCATCTTGACCCTGTACACAGCATATCCATTATACCTACGGGTATGGCGGGCGGATATACAATGCCGCTTCCGGGTGAGGATAAGATGTACATTACAAAAAATCAGATGAAGGAAGAAATTATAAGCTTCCTTGGCGGACGTGCCGCAGAGTCCATTATATTTAAGGACGTTACAACAGGCGCTTCAAACGATATTCAAAGAGCAACAGCCATGGCAAGAAGCATGGTTATGAAATACGGTATGAGCGACAGACTTGGCCCTATACAGTTTGGCGAGGACAGCGACGAGGTATTTATAGGCAGAGAAATAGGACGCTCAAGAAACTACGGCGAGGAGGTTGCCTCAATTATTGACGAAGAGGTTAAGGAGATAATGACCAATTCATATAAAGAGGCACTCAGAATTATTAATGAAAATATAGATGTTCTCCATTCAACTGCAAAGCTTTTGCTTGAAAAGGAAAAGGTAACAGGCGATGAATTCAGAGCATTGTTTAAAAAGCCGACAGAGGAAAAGAATGAGGAAGAGGCTGTTTCCTTTAATACGGAGGTACAGCCGGAGGCTTGATTTTCGGAAAGGAAGCGATAGCTTTGGAATATAATTTGCAGGCAGGAATGACAAATGAAGCGGAATATACCGTAACAAAAAAAGACGTTACAACACATATAGAGGGCTTTGCGGTGCTTGCTACACCTGTGCTTATAGGCTGGATAGAGCAGACAGCCCTTGAGCTTTGCCAGCAGGTGCTTCCAAAGGGTTATGACACCGTAGGCTGTGAGGTAAACATAAAGCATACATCGCCAACGCCTGTGGATATGACCGTAAGGGTTATAACCGAAATAACAGAGGTAAACGGAAAACTTTTGACCTATAAGGTTAAGGCTTATGACGAAAACAACAAAATTTGCGAGGGAACTCACGTAAGAGCCGTAATTGATGTTGAAAAATTTAAGGCAAAGGTCAAGGGAAGCAGATAATCAGCGTGTATATACAGAAGAGAGGTAATTGAAATGGACAAAAATATAAACCTTAAGGGAAGAAGCTTTCTTACCCTCAAGGATTTTACAGCAGATGAAATAGAATATTTTGTAGACCTTGCGGCAGATTTAAAGGCAAAGAAAAAGGCGGGAATTTTTGAAAAGCACCTTGCCAACAAAAATGTTGCCCTTATATTTGAAAAACCGTCAACACGTACAAGATGCTCGTTTACAATAGGCGCTGTGGACGAGGGCGCACACCCTGAATATCTCAGCAGAAATGACATTCAGCTTGGACACAAGGAAACCGTTGAAGATACGGCAAGGGTTCTGGGCAGAATGTTTGACGGAATTGAGTTCAGGGGCTTTTCTCAGGAAACAGTTGAAAAGCTTGCAAAATACAGCGGCGTTCCTGTATGGAACGGCCTGACAGATGAAGACCACCCTACACAGGTGCTTGCCGATTTTCTTACAATTAAGGAAAAATTCGGCTACCTTAAGGGAATTAAGTTTGTTTACTGCGGCGACGGAAGAAACAACATGTCAAACGCCCTTATGATAGGCGCTTCAAAAATGGGCATGGATTTTGTTATCGCATCGCCTGAAAGCCTTTACCCTGAGGAGGGTCTTGTAGCACTTTGCCGTGAATACGCAAAGGAAAGCGGCGGCTCTGTTACAATACTTTCAGACCCTGAGGAGGCTGTTAAAAACGCAGATGTTATCTATACAGACGTATGGGTAAGCATGGGCGAGGAGGAAAAGGCGGCGGAAAGAATTGCAATTCTTAAGCCTTATCAGGTAAACAGCCATCTTATGGCGGCAACAGGAAAAAGCAGCACAATATTTATGCACTGTCTGCCTGCCGTAAGAGAAAAGGAAGTAACAAACGAGGTTATAGAGGGTGCTCAGTCGGTGGTATTTGACGAGGCTGAAAACCGTATGCACACCATAAAGGCAGTTATGGTGGCAACACTGGGAGATTGATACATTCTTCGTCGAAATCAGGATTTCGACGAGTTGAAACAGAGGAATAAACAAAGGGTTCCATCAGCATAAATGCCTTGAAACCCTTTGTTTTCCTCGGCGGAAGTGAATTCCGCTTGCGGATTCCAGTTGGAAAATAATCACCGCCCAAGATGGGGCGGTCGGCAAAGCCGACTTTACGAAGTAAAGTGATGAAAATTTGTTTTCCAAACCTTTCCGCTGTTCAAAAATTATTTTTTATAGTCTGGGGCGGAAATCCGTAATTGGGTTTCCGCTTTTTTAGTGCAGTTTGTTATTATGCGTAAAAATTTTTTTATTCCTTATATTGTAAAAATTTTGTTTTATTATATAATTAGATATCAACAAAAAACGGACAACAGTGTCTTTTTTGTTAACAAAAACACTTAAATTTCATTTTGGCGGTGGATAACTATGAAGGAAAAGCTTCTTGAGCTGCTTAAAAAGGCTGACGGCTATATATCGGGGGAAGAAATAGGCGATATTTTGGGGGTAAGCCGTGCGGCAGTGTGGAAAGGCATAAACGCCCTCAGAAAGGACGGATATGTTATAGAGGCGGCAACAAACAAGGGCTATATGCTTAAAGAAGAAAATGATGTAATTTCTGCATCGTGGCTTGAAAAAAACATAGAAACAAAATATCTGGCAAAAAAAGTGCTGTTTTTTGAAAGCACCGACTCAACCAACGAGGAGTGCAAAAAAATAGCCGCTTCCTGTGATGAGGGCGTGCTTGTTATTGCCGACGAGCAGACAGGGGGAAAAGGCAGGCTTGGCAGAAGCTGGAAATCGCCAAAGGGCAGCGGAGTATGGATGAGCATGGTTTTAAAGCCGGATATAAGCCCATGGGCGGTGTCGTCGGTAACACTTGTGGCAGGGCTTGCGGTTTGTATGGCAATACGTGAGCTGGGGCTTAATGCAAGCATAAAGTGGCCCAACGATGTGTATATAGACGGCAGAAAGACATGCGGAATACTTACGGAAATGAGCGCCCAGATGGAAAAGGTGGACTACGTAATAGTTGGAATAGGTATCAATGTGAATACTGAATACTTTCCTGAGGAACTTGAAAATACGGCATGTTCGTTGTATACTGAGGCAGGCGCAAAATTTGAGCGCAATGCCGTAATTTCGGCGGTATGGAAACACTTTGAAAGGCTTTACGACAGCTTTAAGCAGGGCGGCTTTTCCTCTGTTAAAGCGGAATATGAGGAAAACTGCATAAATATTGGCAAAAGAGTAAGAGTAATCTCATCTGAGGGATATGAGGCTTTGGCTGTGGGGGTAAATGATAACGGCGAGCTTTTGGTGGAGAAGGATAACGGTGAGAGTGCGGCTGTTTTTTCAGGCGAGGTTTCCATAAGAAATGTATAGTATTATTTTATGAGGTATAAAAATGAAAAAAATAATGGCGGCGGCGTCCTTTGACAAGCAGAAATATTTTATTGACCCTGAATTTTCCTCTCTTCCGCAAAGCATAAAGGACGAGGTTCAGACAATATGCGTTTACCTTGCCGAAAAGCTTATGTGTACATTTACGGTGGGCTTTCATACGGAAAGCGGAGATGTTTATTTTGAAACCGTAAGAAGTGAGGAAATACTTGATTTTGACGATATAGGCGCAGAGCTTGAGATAAAGGCACTTCAAAAGGAAAAGGCAGAGCTTATAAAGGCACTTAAGATGTGGTATCTTATATACAAAACCGACAAGGGCGAAGAGATAAAGGCAGAGCTTTTAAAAAAGCACAGCAATGAGGGCAAAAATGTTTAAAAAACTTCTGTTGGAGGAAATTTTGATATGATACTTGTAATAAATGTGGGCAACATGGAAATGATAGTTGCCGTATTTGAAGGCGAAGAGGTTGTGGCAAGCTGGAGAATGACCACAAGCGCCATGAAAACCAGCGACGAAATAGGCAGTACCATTATGAGATTTCTTGATTTTGACGATATAGACCCTGCCAACATAGAGGACGTTGTAATATCCTCGGTAGTGCCTAACGTAATGTATTCACTTACCAATGCTGTAAAAAAATATTTCGGCATGCAGCCTATTATAATAGATTCGTCTGTTATAAGCGGCATAGATTTAAGCCGTATGAAAAACCCTCTGGAGTTGGGCAATAACCGTCTTGTAAATATTTCTGCGGCATACCACATATACGGCGGCCCTGTTATGGTGGTTGATTATTCCACCTGCACCACATATGACCTTATTGACGAAAACGGTCTTTTTGTAACGGGAATAACGGCGCCGGGCATAAATGTCTGCACAGAATCACTTTTCCTTAAGGCGGCACAGCTGCCCAGAATAGAAATTAAAAAGCCTGACTCCATATATTGTCAGGATATTGTAAGCTGTATTCAGGGCGGAATTTATTACGGCCACAGAGGCGAGGCAAGATACATAATAGATTCCATAAAAAATGAGCTTGGCTTTGACAAAATTAAGGTTGTGGCAACAGGCGGCTTGGCAAGGGTTATTGACAGCGAGGGCGAAATTTTTGACGTCATAGACCCGTTTCTTTCCTTTAAGGGCTTAAGGCTGCTTTATGAAAAAAATAAAAGCCTTGGGGAGGTAAGATTATAATGCTGCTGGTAATTGATGTTGGAAACACAAACATGGTTTTTGGTATTTATAAAAACAAACAGCTTATTAACACCTGGCGTATGGCAACAGGCGACGGAAAAACCAGTGATGAAATAGGCATTACTATAAATTCGTTCCTTTCGGGCAGCGGAATAGGACTGCACAGCGTTGAGGGTTGTATAATAGGCTCTGTTGTGCCTACAATTATGTATTCCCTTACCCATGCTATAAGAAAATATCTGGGCATAGAGCCCCTTGTGGCAAACTGCAACATGGATTTGGGCATAACCATTGTGCGGGCAAACCCGGCTACCTGCGGCGTAGACCGCTTTGTAGACATTATTGCCGCTAAAGAGCTTTACGGCACGCCTGCAATAGTTATAGACTACGGCACGGCAAACACATTTGATGTTGTTGACGAGGAAAACCGTTTTATAACAGGCTTTATAACAGCAGGAATGAAAACCTGCTCCGAGCATCTTTACACAAGAAGCGCACAGCTTCCTAAGGTTGAGCTTGTAAGACCTGAAAGCATGCTTACGGTAGACACCGTTTCAAGCCTTCAGGCAGGCATTGTGGCAGGCAGAATAGGCGAAACCATAGAAATTATAAACGTGCTTAAAAAAGAGCTTAATATTCCTCACGCAAAGGTTGTGGCAACAGGCGGCTTGGCAAAAATGATTGACAGCAAGGGCGAAATATTTGACGTATGCAATCCATTCCTCAACCTTGAGGGCTTAAGAATATTATATGAAAGAAACGCATAAGGATTTTTATGAATATAGGAAATGTAGAAATTAAAAACAACGTATTTTTGGCGCCTATGGCAGGCGTAACGGACAAGCCCTTCAGAATTTTGTGCAAGGAAATGGGCTGCGGTCTTGTTTACAGCGAAATGGTAAGCGCCAAGGGTATGTTTTACGAAAGCAAAAACACACACAAGCTTTTGGAAAGCGACGAAAGCGAAAGACCCGTTGCCGTTCAGCTTTTTGGCAGCGACCCTAAAATTATGGCGGATATGGCAAAGCGCATTGAGGACATGCCTATTGACATAATAGATGTAAATATGGGCTGTCCTGCGCCTAAGATAGTTAAAAACGGCGAGGGCAGCGCCCTTATGAAAACACCTCAGCTGGTGGGCAGAATAGTTAAGGCGCTTGTTGAGGGGCAGAAAAAGCCTGTTACCATAAAGTTCAGAAAGGGCTTTGACGACAGCTGTGTAAACGCAGTGGAAATAGCACGTGTGGCAGAGGCAAACGGCGCTTCGGCTGTGGCTGTGCACGGAAGAACAAGAGAGCAGTATTACAGCGGAAAGGCTGACTGGGATATTATACGGGACGTTAAAAACGCCGTAAAAATTCCCGTAATAGGCAACGGAGATGTGGACAGCCCTCAAAAGGCGAAGGAGCTTTTTGAATATACAGGCTGCGACGCCATAATGATAGGCAGGGCGGCACAGGGCAATCCGTGGATATTTAAAAGAACACTGCACTACCTTAAAACAGGGGAGCTTTTGCCTGAGCCTACTGCACAGGAAAGGGCTGAAACGGCACTTCGCCATGCCAGAATGCTTATTGAGTATAAGGGCGAATATATTGGCGTAAGAGAAATGAGAAGACACCTCAGCGACTACACAAAGGGACTTCCCGGTGCGGCGGCTATGAGAGGGCAGATAAACTGCGCCGAAAGCTATGATGAGCTGGAAAGGCTTATAAGCAGATATTTTATAGAACAGCGGATATAATTAAACAGTGTATTTAAAACAGGTTTTGGGCAAGGGCTTGAAGCCTGTTTTTTTTTAATTTTCTGCCATTGCAAAGGAAAGAATGGGAAGAGATTCTTCACTCACTTCGCTCATTCAGAATGACGCATATCGCCGTTTTGTCCTTCTAAAGGAAAGAATGAGAAGAGATTCTTCACTCGCAAGGCTCGTTCAGAATGACACATATAGCCGTTTTGTCATTGCAAAGGAAAGAATGGGGAAAGATTCTTCACTCGCAAGGCTCGTTCAGAATGACATAGCCTTGTCATTCCGAGCAAAGCGAGGAATCTCTTTAAAAATTTATGTAATTTTAAAGCCGTTTTCCGCATAGCCTTGTATAAAAAATGCGGAGGTGGACAAAGTATGAGCTTTGCTTATATCAGATACGGAAACGAGCTGGAATGCGGAAGCATAAAAAAACAGTACATAAGGCTTTTGGGAAAGGCAAAAATAAAGAAAATGAATGGTTTTGGCGGCAGAGGCTTTGAGGCTGTTCTGCCCTACGGAAGCAGAGAGCAGGATCTTAGGCTTATGAGTGCGGTAAAGGAGAGAATGTTTGAGGGCTTAAGAAAACTTGGCATAAAAACAGCCGCGGCGGAGGATTTTATAGGTTTGCCAATGGATTTTGAAAAGTGCAGTGGAAGATATATAAATGCCGCCTTTGCCGATGAAATAGTAAAGGACGCCGCCCAAAAAACGGGAATAAATTTAAATGACGCGGACATTGTAATAAAGGACGGCGGCGATGAGGAAAGCCTTGAGGCAATAGTGAAAATAGCCCAGTGCTGCGGCAGGCTTAACATAAACACCGACAGAAGAAAAGAGCTTGAACCTTTTTTGGAGGAAATATATAACGAAACGGGCATGTGTGCCGGATGCTTTGCCGATAGCTTCGGCAGTATAATGAGAGAGGCAGACATGGTGATAAGCTGTTTAAAGGGCGTAGACAAAAACAAAAGCTGCAAAAAGGGTGCCGTTTATGTGGGGCTTTTTGCGCCGGAAGAATACCTTGAGGAAATGAACGAAAAAAGAAAGGATATGAAAATTTTCGGCTGTCCCGTATATGAAATTTCAGGTGAGGAAACCGACGGAAAACTGGCGGAGGCTTTTTCGGCGGATATTATACGTGAAAAAAATATGGTTTTTTCTGCCGAAAATGTAAGGCTTCAGGCTGAAAACGCCGGTGTGAAATATAAATGCCTTAAATTCTCCAATACCCTTAATTTATAGGCGTTGAGATAATTGACAAGGGCGGCATTATTAGAGTATAATTGGTTAAATGTGCAGACAAGGGTCTGTGTAGAAGGTAGAAAGACGCCGTTTCGGCGCAAAGTCTAAAGGAGTGGAAACAGCTGTGGCAGATAAAAAGGTAGTATTGACATACGAGGGTCTTAAAAAAAGAGAAGAAGAGCTTGAAGAATTAAAGACCATAAGAAGAAAAGAAGTTGCTGAAAAAATTAAGGAAGCCAGAGGCCAGGGCGACCTTTCTGAAAATGCGGAATATGACGCGGCAAAGGAAGAACAGGCTGAAATAGAGGCAAGAATTGTATTGCTTGAAAAAATGCTCAGAAACGCAGAGGTTATTGATGAAGAAGAGGTAAGCTCTGACAAAATAAGCGTTGGCTGTACAGTTAAGCTTTATGATGTTGAGTTTGAAGAGGAAATTGAGTATACCATTGTTGGCTCGGCAGAGGCAGACCCTATGGAGGGAAGAATTTCAAATGAATCTCCTGTTGGAGCAGGCCTTATAGGTCATGGCATAGGGGAAGAGGTAACAATAGCTGTTCCTGACGGAGAAATAGTATTTAAAATACTCGGCATCAGAAAGTAAGGAGGAAATAACGTGGCAGAAAATACAAATGAAAAGCCGGAAATAACCCAGGCAGAGCTCAGCGAGCTTTTGAAGGTAAGAAGAGAAAAGCTTGAAAAGCTTCAGAGCGAGGGTAAGGATCCGTTTAAAATTGTAAAATATCCTGTTGACACACATTCAACAGACATTAAGGATAACTATGAGGAGCTTGAAGGCAAAGAGGTTGTTATAGGCGGACGCCTTATGGCAAAGCGTGTAATGGGCAAGGCAAGCTTCTGCAATGTTCAGGACAGAAACGGCAATATACAGTGCTATGTAAGCCGCAACGATATTGGCGAGGAAAGCTATGCAGACTTCAAAAAATACGACATCGGCGACATTGTGGGCGTAAAGGGTATTGTATTTAAAACAAAAATGGGCGAAATTTCAGTACATGCCTCAGAGGTTGTGCTGCTTTCAAAGAGCCTTCAGATACTTCCTGAAAAATTCCACGGACTTAAGGACCAGGAGTTAAGATACCGCCAGAGATATGTTGACCTTATTGTTAACCCTGAGGTTAAGGAAGTATTTATGAAGAGAAGCGCAATTATAAGAGAGATAAGAAACATTCTTGACTCAAAGGGCTTCCTTGAGGTTGAAACACCTACTCTTCAGACAATTCCGGGCGGCGCTTCGGCAAGACCTTTCATTACACACCACAATGCTCTTGATATAGATATGTACTGCCGTATAGCTCTTGAGCTTCCGCTTAAAAGACTTATTGTTGGCGGCTTTGAAAGAGTTTACGAAATCGGCCGTGTATTCAGAAACGAGGGCATCGACATAAGACATAACCCTGAATTTACACTTATGGAGCTTTATCAGGCATATACAGATTATCACGGTATGATGGATATTACCGAGGAGCTTTTCAGAGAGGTTTGCAAGAGAGTAAACGGCACAACAACAGTAAGCTACGGCGGATATGAAATTGACCTTGGCAAGCCTTTTGCAAGACTTACAATGACAGAGGCTGTTAAGCAGTTCAGCGGCGTAGACTTTGACGAAATTAAGGATACAGAGGAAGCAAAGAAAATTGCCAAGGAAAAAGGTGTTGAATTTGAGGAAAGACATGCCAAGGGCGATATTCTCAATCTTTTCTTTGATGAATTTGTTGAAAAGAACCTTATTCAGCCTACATTTATTATGGATTATCCTGTTGAAATTTCTCCTCTTACAAAGAGAAAGCCGGATAAGCCTGAGCTTACGGAAAGATTCGAGCTTTTCATAGTAGGCCGTGAATACGGAAACGCATATTCAGAGCTTAATGACCCTATTGACCAGAGAGCACGTTTTGACCACCAGGCTAAAATGCGTGAAATGGGCGACGATGAGGCTAACCTTATTGATGAGGACTTTATGCTTGCCATGGAATACGGTATGCCACCGACAGGCGGACTTGGCATAGGCATTGACAGAATGGTTATGCTGCTTACAGGCGCTGTTTCCATAAGAGATGCAATACTGTTCCCGACGATGAGACCGTTGGATAAATAAAAGCCGATATAGCAGAGTTTTGTTTTCAAACACTGATGCATAATGGCGTGTGCTGTGAAGCATATTATAAATAAGCACTTCTTAGAGAAATCTGAGAGGTGCTTTTTTGATGCCCAATTTTATTTTTGGAAAATGCCTTAAAAGCGTCTGAAAGAAAATATCAGGTAAAGAAAAAATAAGGTGGTATTTGTATAGGACAGCTTATGGAATAAACTGAATTCAAGAAAAACAAGAAAAGAAATAAAAAATGTGGAAGATGCTGCCTGATGTGTCAGTTTAATGGGTAGTATCGATAATATGAAAACCCATAGACATCACTTATAGATACAAGGAAAATCGAAGGAGGAAGGAAACATGAGCGAAGACAGAGGACATTGCCCTGAATGCGGCGGAAGTGATGGTTTACATTTTAGTGATTGTACATATGATGGAACAGATGGAGCAAGAGGCTATTATTCAAGACCAAGAAGAAGCTCCAGTGACTCCGGTGGAAAGTTTTTGGTTTTATATATCATTGCTCTTGTTATCGGCTATGCTTTTAATGAACTGATTGGAGCAATATTATTGATTGGAATAATATTCTGGGGGTTGATATGCAAATAAGGATGAGAATATATCAAAGGAGTAGCCGATTGACCGATATGTAATATATTTTATATTTGGGATTATAAAAGGAAAGCGGAATGTCAGCTGCTGTGGTTGGCTGATTGAATTGGAAAGGAGAATTAGTATGGGAAGATTTAACAGAGGTTATCTTGATTTTAACGATGACGGAAAGATAGATGCATTTGAAATAGACGTTAGCCAGCAGATGATGGCGGGCAGTTGTGAAGAGGCAATATTATTGACCGGTGATGATACCTTCTACACAGGAAGAGATACTCTGGAGGAAGACTTAGAGGATGACCTTATAATGGAAGGACTCGATTTGGGTGAGTTGGAAGATATGGACGAAGATGAGCGAAGAGAAGCTCTGGAAGACATAGGACTTGATCTCGATGATTATGACGAATTTTAATGATGGAGGCAGGATATTTAAATTTCCTGCCTCTTTTTGGTTGCTGCTCTTTTTTTATTATTGAGGAGTCCTTTGGAAACTGATTGATTGTAATGTTGCGGCATAGAGCATGGTGCTTTTTGGCAATACACTGACAACATTGGAATTAATGACAGAAACATTTATAAAGCATATCATTGTTTTAAGAAAGCGGTGCTTGATGTACTATATTTTTCCCATCTGTGATATACTTAGCTTATATTAATTAGGCTGTGAGGGGGAATGTTATGCCAAGGGGAACGAATCAGAAATTTAAGCTGTACCGTCTTGCGCAGATTATGCTGGAAAGAACAGACGATGACCATTATATTACCATGCCGGAAATAATGGATGCATTGCAGGAATATGAAATTACCGCAGACCGCAAGAGTATATATAATGATCTGCGTGACCTTGAAACATTGGGAATTGAGGTGGAAGGCGAGCCGACGGGAAACCGCTATCATTATCATGTGGTAAGCCGTCCTTTTGAGCTGCCTGAGCTTAAGCTTTTGGTAGATGCCATTCAGTCCTCCAAATTTATAACAGAGCGTAAAACAAACGCCCTTATTAAAAAGCTTGAGCAGCTTGTAAGCAAATATGAGGCAATGAAGCTGCAAAGACAGGTATTTGTTTCGGGAAGAATAAAAACAATGAATGAAAGCATTTACTATACCGTTGATGCCATTCATAATGCCATATCGGAAAACAGGAAAATAAAATTTCAGTATTTCCAGTGGAATGTAAAAAAGGAAATGCAGCTTAGACATAACGGAGCATGGTATCATATCAGTCCGTGGGGGCTTTCATGGGATGACGAAAATTATTACCTTGTAGGCTATGATTCCGACGCCGGGCAGATTAAGCATTACCGCGTTGACAAAATGCTGCGTATTCAAATGTCTGATGAAAAAAGAGAGGGCAAAGAGAGCTTTAAAAAACTGGACATGGCAGATTATGCAAAGAAAAGCTTTGGCATGTTTGGCGGTAAAGAGCAGGAAGTGAAGCTGTTGGTGGCAAATGAGTTGGCAGGTGTAATTATAGACCGCTTTGGAAAGGATGTAATAATGATTCCGGAGGACGATGAGCATTTTATTGTAAATGTAGATGTTCACGTAAGCAATCAGTTTTTGGGATGGATTTTTTCATTGGGTGAGGGTGTGAAAATTGTTTCTCCAAATGAAGTTGTGGAGCAGATGAAACAGGAAATTGGTCGGCTGGTAAAACAGTATAAATAGTTTTTGCATTTTCAGTATATTAAAGCTGAATAATTTGATTCATATGATTCATGTGATTCAATTTATTTTGAAACTGAATCAAAAAAACAGTAATTTTCGGCAAAACAGTATATTTTGGCGGAATTTTTTGGCATAAAATTTGCTTTAACATATATCAGTTCTAAATGAAAGGATATGATATGTGGTATGAGAAAAATAATTTCCAATTCAGCCATGGTTTTGCTGGTGCTTTTGTATTTAACGGAAGCGATTACAGGCTATAAGGTTTCGTGGATAACCGCTGCGTCTGCGGCTGTTATTCTTGCCTTTAATCTTCCTTATATAGGAAAAACCTTCAGGCTGCCGGCGTGGATATTTTTTATCCTGGGTTCGGTAATTCTTATAGCCTCGGGCGCACCTTTAAGCCAATGGGAATATGGCTTAAATTCCATGTTAAAAACCGTTGTAATTCTTATATCGGTACAGACAATATCCCTGGCAATAGGCAGAGGCGGCTACGAAAAGGCTGTATCCGACTGTCTTGGCTCAGGTGTGGGCAATATTTGGTTTTTGTACTGCCTTTTAATGATTATTTCTCATATTCTTGCCAGTGTAATGAGCCTTGGGTCGGTGCTGATTATACTTGCCGCTATACTTCCTGCCATACAGGGCAAAATGGAGAAGGAAAATGATTTTATAATAAGCGCTGTTACATGCGGATATTGTACGCTGTTTTTGTGGGCGCCGGGAACCGTTACGGTGCTTATGAGCATGCAGGTGTTTGATATAGGCTGGCAGGAATACTTTATACCGGCGTTTTTGCTTGCTGTGTTTGGCATGGTGCTGGCGGCGGGCGTATCTTGGTTTACATATCACGGAAAGACGCTGAAAACAGACGGAACGGAAAAAAAGCTGAACATAAAAGCGCTGAAAAAAATAGGCGTGCTTGTTCTGGTTATGGTGATAATAGTAATCGGTATAGGTATACTGGAAAAGGCGGGCTTCAGCACATCAATAGGAAGACTGTTGATAGTTACGCTTGTGGTTGCCTTTGTATGGCTGCTTTTACAGTCGCACGGCAGATCATTTAAGGAGGTTCCTGCCCAATGGTGGAATAACAAGCTGCCTAAAAACGGTGATTTATCTTCATTTTTCATTTCTATGGGAATATTTTCTGCCGCAATATCATATTCGGGCATTGAAAACATTATGGTTCAGCTTGGACAAAGCTATCCTCTGTTTTTCCAGTGGGGAGCCCTTTGGTCGCTGCCTTTGATAATTGTTTTGTTATCTTTAATAGGAATACACCCATTTGTGTCTGTTTTGATGGTAGGGCCTATAATGGCAGGCATGAATCTTCCGTATTCAAATCTTCAGATGGGCTTGGCAATGAGTCTTGGCTGCTGTGTGTCATATATGGTTTCTCCTTTTGCGGGGCTTATACTCACTCTTTCCAGTGGTTTGAAGGAAAAACCGGCGCATATTTGCTTTAAAGTAAATCTTTTGTTTGCGCTTCTTTATTATATTTTGGCAGAATTTATAATTTTATTTTTAATATCATAATTTTAGGGTGTCTACTTTGTCGACACCCTTTGTCAAAATCCTGATTGTTTGAATCGGGATTTTTATTTTTTTCAAATATATTCGACAATTTGATTCACATTGATTCACTGATTCGCTGCCTGAATCAAGGAATTATTTTCATGTTATACATATATTAATTTTGTTATGTAAATTTACTCAAAAAATAAAGAATTTTATCGGAATATTTACTAAAAACCAAGAAAATAACTTTGGCACGGGTATTGCTATATATTAAGACAGAGGTTAAATGCAGAATGTGGTCGATAAATGGTTCCTTGGAGTAGTGGGGGGATAAATGCGGTTTCTGATTTAGCCCAAATGTAACCATATTGTAAAAACAACATTAACGGGAGGAAAAATCAATGAAAAAGAAACAGAGAGTAATAACCTTAATTTTAGCAGCAGCTATGACAGTTTCTCTTATGGGATGCGGTGCCGTATCAAAAGCGCCTGCGGCGTCAACAGCAGAGAAATTAGCCGAAAGCTCAGTTGTTGCCGACAGCGGCTCAGAGGCAGAAATTAAAATTATCATGGGCCATGAAGGAAATGATGACTTATCAGACGGCATTCTTTCATTAAAATTTAATGAGCTTATTGAAGAAAAAAGCGGCGGAAGAATTACGGTTGATTACAAGTCAAACGGAACACTTGGCGACGAGGACGAGCTTTTACAGCAGATAATGCAGGGTTCAATTCAGGCAGCATGTATATCAACAAGTACATTCTCAAATTACACAGACATACTTGACGCACTTCAGCTTCCTTTCTTATATGACGATTATGAACAGGAAAGAACAGCTCTTCAGAGTGATGCGGCAAGAGCATTATACAGCGAAGCGGAGGAACTTGGCGTTAAAATTACAGACGTTGTTGAAATAGGAAGCCGTCAGTTTGCAAACAAGGTTAGACCTATTACATGCATGGAAGACCTTAAGGGTATAAAAATGCGTATTGTTCCTTCAACACTTCTTACAGATGTTGCCGCAGCAATAGGCATGACAAGCACACCGGTAGCTTACAGCGAAATTTATCAGAGCTTACAGTCAGGCGTTATTGACGGAGAAGAAATTAACTTTATTTCTATTGTTTCAAACAGCCATGATGAGGTTCTTAAATATGTATCTGTTATAGATTTCTACTCATTCCCATCAGCTATGTCATTTAACCTTGACTGGTTTAACAGCCTTAGTGCAGAAGACCAGGAGCTTATAGCTGAATGCTCGGCAGAGGCTATGAATTATGCTATGGATCAGTGCGAAAAGATAGCAGAGGATTCTCTTCAGACATGTATCGACAGAGGTCTTGAAATTAACTACATAGAAGATGCTGAAAAGCAGAGATTTATTGATGCATGCGACAAGATATATGAGGATTACACATCAAGAAACGACAAAATTAAAGCATATGTTGATTATGTAAAAGGACTTTAATTGATTGACAAATAGAGAAGTAAGGAGGGTGTCCCAGTGAGAAAAATCGGAGACGGCCTTGAAAAAGCAATAAAATATCTGCTGGTTGTTTTAATGGCAATTATGATTATTACAACAATTATTGCCGTAATACAAAGATACATATTCGGAAGCTCCTTTAACTGGACAGAAGAATTGGACAGCTACATTCTGGTTTGGTGTACTTTCCTTGGTGTAGCAATAAGTTACAGACATATGGACCTTGTATTTTTGGATCTTTTTGTAAATTTGCTTCCTAAAAGACTTAAAAATATTGTGGCGCTTATTGTGCATTTGATATGTTTGGTATTTATTGTGTACATTTTCTTTACATCGCTGCAGTACGGTTTGTCGCCTGCGCTTTTCAACAGAAAATCAACAGCGCTCAGATGCTCTATGTTTGTGCCGTTTGCAAGCATTCCGCTCAGCATGTTTTTAATGATACTTTTCAATTTTGAACTGCTGCCTAAGCTTTTTAAAGCATGTGCAAAAAGCGAAAGCAAAGGGGAGGTGTGATGGCTGTGGTATTTTTGCCGGTAATAGTATTTGTTGTATTGGTAGTGGTAGGATGTCCCTTTGCATTTATAATGGGGCTTACCGGTGTGGCACATATGTATTCCTTTGGATATGAGGGAATTGCCAACATATTATCGCAGAAAATGTTTTACGGAATTAATACTTTCAGTTATACCTGTATAGCGTTTTTTGTGTGTGCCGGACAGATAATGAATAAAGGCGGCGTAACGCAGTCTATTGTAGATGTAGCTCAGGAATTTGTAGGCTTTAAAAGAGGCGGTCTTGCCTATGCTGTAATTATTGTAGGCATGGTTTTGGCGGCTATTCTCGGTTCGTCAAATGCCGTTGCCGTAATTCTTTGCTCGGTTATGATTCCTGCCATGGTATCAAGCGGATATGACAAGGAATTTGCGGGCTGTACAATAGTAAGCTCGGCAATACTTGGCGTTATTATTCCTCCAAGTATAGACTTTGTTATCTACTCGGTGCTTACAGGCATATCCGTAAAAAGAATGTTTGTAGCCGGTATTGTTCCGGGTATATTCCTTGGTTTGTGCTTTATGGTTGTTGTATTTTTTACAACAAAAAAGAGAAAATATCCGAAATATCGTGAACATTTTTCACCTAAAGATGCGCTTCACGCTCTTATAAAGGGTATTCCGGCGCTTATGGTGCCTTTGATAATAGTAGGCGGCGTTATGGGCGGTTTGTTTACAGCCACAGAGTCAGGCGCTGTTGCGTGTTTGGCGGCAACAATTCTTGGCTTTGTAAATAAAAAGCTCAAGCTCAGCGATTTTAAAGAAATATTTGCCAAAAGCGCAGTAGTAACTGCGGGAATAATGCTTATTATTTCAATGGGAAATATCATCGGTTGGTCACTTGCATATGACAACGTGCCAACAAGACTGGTAAACGGAATTATGTCCATTACCACAAACGGTAATTTGGTAATGCTGCTTATTATACTGCTTTTGTTTGCTGTGGGCTGTGTAATGGAGGCATTTGCGGCAGAGCTTATATTGATTCCTGTGCTTGCGCCTTTAGGCGAGGCAATGGGATATGATCCGGTTCATTTCGGGCTTATCATAATTATTATGCTTACAATAGCCCTTGCTACACCGCCTGTGGGAATGCTGCTGTTTACTACATCAAAGGTAGCTAATATAGATTTGGGTAAGCTGAATAAAGGCATATGGCCATTTGTACTTGCAGGTGTTATAGGAACGCTGATATTGGCGTATACACCGATTATGACAACATTCCTTCCAAATCTGCTGTACGGACCGATGTAATAAGCAGTTTTAGCATAAGCAATAAGGAGGAATATAAAAATGAGTTTGGAAACAGCAAGACAGGGATTATGTGATTTACATATACATGCGGGCCCTTCAATATCCAAAAGAGCGGTAGATTCTTGGGAGGTATATGAGGACGCAATTAAGGAAGGCTTCAGAGGCCTTGTAATTAAAGACCACTATTTTCCCACAATGATGAGCTGTGAAACGGTTCAGAAGCATTTGGGAGAGGACAAGCTGAAAATTTTCGGCGAAATTGTTCTTAATAATGCCCAGGGCGGAATAAACCTTAAGGCGGTTGATGCTGCATGCGGAATGGGAGTTAAGATTGTCTGCATGCCTACGGTATCGGCTAAGCACCACATTAAGCAGTACGAGGGACGTACATTTGTGGGCGGCGGAAAGGAAAGCGTTCCTGAAAAGGCTATATATTATCTTGATGAAAACGGAAAGCTTAAGAATGAGGTTGTTGAGCTTGTAGATTATCTTGCCAAAAAGCCTGATGTAATTCTTGCAACAGGACATGGCTCGCCTGAAGAAATAGACGCTCTTATAGAAGAGGCTGTGGCAAAGGGTGTAAAAAGAATTTTGGTAAATCATCCATTCTGCCTTATTGACGCCTCACTTGAGCAGATGATTAAGTGGGCAAAAATGGGCGCAATGATAGAGCTTAACGCCTGCGACATAGACCCTGTGTCAACCTTTGCCGACGGCGACCTTAACCTTGTAGGCGAAATACTTAAGAATATTCCGGCAGAGCAGATAGTAATCGATTCCGATTACGGTCAGAACGGAAACATTAAGCCTGTTGAGGGACTGATTCACTTTACGGAATTTCTTACCGAAAAGTATGGAGTAAGTGAAGAGGATATACATAAGATGGGTGTTGTTAACCCGGGCTGGCTTTTAGGCTTAAATGAAAAATAAAAACTGTAAACAACTGTTTTGAAACAGAATTAATATAAGAAATAAAAGGAGAGATAAATTATGAAATTATGCAGCTTTAATGTTGGAGAAATTAATCGTATTGGCGTGCTTATGCCAAACGGACAGGTTGCCGACTGCAACTATGCTTATGCGGCATACCTTGTAAACAGAGGTGTTGCTAACCCTCAGAAACGTGCCGATGTAATTGTTCCTTCAGACATGATTTCCATGATTGAATGCGGCGAGGACGGAAAAAATGAGCTTAGACTTGCTATGGCTTATGTTGAGGCAAACCCTGATGTAACAGGCCCATGCGGAGAACGTATACTTTACAACTGCGAGGATATTCATTTCCGTGCGCCTGTTCCAAACCCTGAAAAGATTTTCTCTATGGCTATAAACAACAAATTTGAATTTGAACGCTGCATTAAGCCTGAAGGCCCTGCACATCCTCTTTACTTCAGCAAATACAATTCATGCCTTTGCGGCGCATACGATGACATTGAAATACCTGACATCGGAATTGTTGGAACAGAGGTTGAAATGGTATTTGTTATCGGCAAGGGCGGCAAAAATATTCCTGAAGAAAAGGCACGTGACTATATCTATGGCTTTACATGCCACAACGATATTACAGCATTTTCACTTCGTATCAACCGTGAATGGCTTATCTGCGTAAACGGAGAGGGTCATCAGGAAAAGGTAATGTATCCCGGACGTTATAAATGCTTCGATACATTTGCACCTATGGGCCCATGGCTTGTTACAGTTGACGAGCTTTCAATAGATGATGCCTTCAATCAGAAAATGGAAGCATACCTTGACAACAAGAAGATGCAGGAGGGAACAACAGACGAAATGCTTTTCAGAGTTGATTACATGATTCCTTACCTCAGCTCAGCTCATACATTAAAGCCTGGCGACCTTTGCTCATGCGGCACAGTTATTTCATTCAACGAGAAGGAATTTGATAATGCCGACCTGAGAAGCTACGACGGAAAGGTTCTTGAATCATATATCGAGCATATCGGAACAATGAAGAACCATATCAAAGCAATTTAAGTAAATACCTACATATTGCGGTGCATTCCGCATAGCAAAATTATTTTGCGGAATGCGCCTCCCCCTCTATATTGATAAAAATGAGTTACAAGGAGAAAAAATGAGAGAAGCAGTAATTGTATCAATGGCAAGAACGCCGGTGGGCAGAGTTGGAGGAGCCCTTTCCTCAATAACAGCCGCTGACCTTGGCGCTGTTGCAATAAAAGAAGCGGTAAAGCGTTCAGGCATTGACCCGCATATGATAGATGATGTTGTATTTGGCAACATTTTAAATAACGACTGGCAGAACATAGCCCGTGCATCGGCTCTTGCGGCAGGTCTTCCTATGGAGGTTCCTGCCATAAAGGTAGACCCTGAGTGCGGTTCAGGAGCCAACGCCGTTGCCTTTGGAACAATGGCGGTTCAGACAGGCTTTTATGATGTTGTAGTGGCAGGCGGTGTTGAAAGCGATTCAACAAGACCTTGGATTATGACAAAGCCTAAGAGAGCCTTTCAGGTTCCATGCCCGGATATGTTTTATGATCCACCAAGTGTAACAGATGAGATTGGCGAGTGCCCTATGGTGGACACTGCCCAAAATGTAGGCGAAAAATTTAATATGACCCGTGAGGAGTGCGATGAATTTGCGCTCAGATCACATGAGCTGGCTGAGGCGGCATGGAAAAGAGGATTTTTTGATGAAAGCGTTATTGAAATGGAAATTCCTCAGAGAAAGGGCGAGCCTATTAAGATTAAGAAAGATGAAACCATAAAACCTCAGACAACAATGGAATCTCTTTCAAAGCTTAGACCTGTGGCTTACAGAGGCGATCTTGTTACGGCAGGCAACAGCTCACCGCTTTGCGACGGAGCGGCAGCCATGGTTATTATGGAGAAAAAGCTTGCCGACAGCCTTGGACTTAAGCCAATAGGAAAAATAACAGGTTATGCCGTAGCAGGCGTTCATCCGCATTTTATGGGTATGGGCCCTATGGCGGCAACTCCTAAGCTTCTTAAAAAGACAGGAAAAACATTAAAGGATATTGACATTATTGAAATAAACGAAGCATTTGCGGCACAGGCTGTTCCATGTTGCCGTGAGCTTGGCTTTGACATGAACATTGTTAATGTAAACGGCGGCGCTATTGCCTTAGGACATCCCATGGGCGGCACAGGAGCTATACTTACAATTAAGGCACTTGACGAGCTTCGCGACAGAGGCAAAAAAACAGGCCTTGTTACCATGTGCATAGGCGGCGGACAGGGCATTGCAATGCTTGTTGAAAACTGCAGATTATAATATTTATTTTAGGAGTAATTTATGAGACCGTTAGAAGGAATTAAAATCATAGATTTAAGTCAGGCGTATGCCGGCCCTTTTGCAACGCAGAACTTGGCTGACCACGGTGCAGAGGTTATTAAAATTGAGCGTCCGGGCCTTGGAGATCAGGTGCGTACATGGAAGCCTATTAAAAACGGCGAAAGCGGATTTCATGTAATGCTTAACAGAAATAAAAAAGGAATGACTCTTGACTTAAAGCAGGAGGAAGGCAAAGAGATTCTGCGCAAGCTTATAAAAGACGCCGATGTAATTGTTGAAAACTATAAGCTGGGTGTAATGGACCGCCTTGGTTTTTCTTATGAGGAAATGAAGAAAATAAACCCGGGAATAATTTACGCCAATGTTACGGGCTTCGGCATTAACGGCCCTCTTGCAGACCGTCCGTGCTATGACATTGTGGCGCAGGCAATGGGCGGAATGATGGAGGTTACAGGCGCAGCAGACGGCGACCCTACAAAAATTGGCCCTGCCGTTGCCGACAGCTATACGGGAGCAATGCTTTGCATTGGTATACTTATGGCGCTTTACAAAAGAGAAAGAACAGGCGAGGGCTGCCATGTTGATGTAGCCATGGTAGATACAATGATGTCGGTTCTTGACCATTTCCTTATTGACTATACAATAAACGGCGAAATCAATTCAAGAAGCGGCAACAATGACCAGGCAATAGCGCCTTTTGACTCATTTAAGGCAAAAGACGGCATGTGTGTTATTGCCTGCGGCACAGACGCTATGTTTGAAAAGCTGTGCGGTTTGATGGGAAGAGAGGATCTTCCTAAGGAGGAGAAATTTGCCACAAACGTAAACCGCTGCATATACTATTCGGAATTAAAGCCGCAGCTTGAGGCCTGGACAGTTACAAAAACAGAGGCCGAGCTTGAGGAGATAATGGTAGACAACGGAATCCCATTCGGCAATATTCAGAATATGGAGCAGCTTGCAAACAACCCTCAGACCAAAGCCCGCAATATGCTTTGGGAGGTAGACCAGCCGGGAATGGGAAAGGTTGTTGTTACGGGAACACCTATAAAAATGTCTTATGAGGAGGACAAGCTGATTAAGGCGGCGCCTACATTGGGCGAGGATAATGACGAAGTGCTTGCTTCTCTGGGATATTCCGCAGCAGATATTGATACGCTGAGAGAAAAAGGCGTTATTTAACCCCAAAAGGCATGAACAGCCTTTGAAACAAATGATTATTTTTTAATTACAAAACAAAAAACTATATAATATTTCTAAATCCACACACTAAAAAACATATTTAAAACGGCTGTTAAAGATAACA
>Ga0129308_1000987_pt1 | contig 34330 bp, 33 predicted proteins | sample L827metagenome_FD_94440 | JGI IMG/M metagenome (GOLD analysis project Ga0129308, IMG submission 94440) | Ring-tailed lemur group fecal microbial communities from Wisconsin, USA - L827 metagenome | ecosystem: Host-associated > Mammals > Digestive system > Large intestine > Fecal | place: USA...
CCTCCTTTGCATTGATGCGGTTGGCGAACCTTCATCAATTCTAGCATCGGAGGTCTTCTGCTTTAAGCATTTTATTCTCACCAGCATAGCTGGTGGTTTTTTACGCTGAAGCGCCAACAAAAAGGCCGGTCAGGGGAGCGCCCCTTACCGACCTGATACAGCAGGCTGATTTTCCCCCGGAAAAGAGAAAAACGGCCTTTTTTGTATAAGACGTAAAGATAGCACTCCTGCATTGGATTGCAGACAGTCTTACGGATGTTTTCCGCAAGCCCACCGGCCCGACATGCCTGCCTTAGACCAGTTCGGCAAAATTGCTTTTCCGTCTCCTCATCGCCTGCCGGCTCCGAAACGGATTGTCGTTTTTGCGCCTCTATCAATTTAAGGTGCATAATAACACGGTTTTTCCAAAAAGGCAACCTTTTTCTGCAAAAAGAGGTTTTATACAAAGAATCCCATGATTTTCTTTTTGATTTCATTTAAGTTGCAGGAAATATGCCAAATAACTTCCAAACCCCGGTTGCACCCAGTAAAAAATCGCTGCCCTGCACAGCAAAAAATATTTGCATCCCCCGTCTTGCCGGCGTATAATAACCCTAAAAACCGGGGAGGGATCTTTTTCATGCTGGAACAACTCACCATCCACCGACGGGCTCTGCACCGGATTCCGGAGCTGGACGACCAGCTGCCGGAAACTCAGGCCTATCTGCTGGATCGGCTGTCGCCGCTGCGCTGCCGGATCATTACGCCGGGCCGCTGTGCCGTGTTGGCCTATTTTGACGCGGGCAAACCGGATACCGCCGCTTTTCGCAGTGATATGGATGCGTTGCCCATAGAAGAGAAAAGCGGCGTCTCTTTCTGTTCGGCGCATCCCGGGCGGATGCACGCCTGCGGTCACGACGGGCATATGGCCATGCTTTTATGTCTGGCCCAATGGATCAGCGGACATTTGGATCAGCTGGCCCGCAACGTGCTGCTGGTCTTTCAGCCGGCGGAGGAGACCACAGGCGGCGCCCAAAGCATCTGTCAAACCGGTATTTTTCGCCAGTTAAACGTTCGCCATATCTTCGGGATCCATCTTTGGCCGGATCTGCCTGCCGGAACTGTCAGCACCCGCAGCGGGCCGATGATGGCCCGTTCCAGCGAGATGACGGTAGAAATCAACGGCAAAAGTGCCCACATCGCCAGATGGCGGGAGGGGGCCGATGCGCTGGCAGCAGGGGTGGAATTTGTTCGCCGGTCCTATACCATGGCCGATTCGGAACTGCCGCCGGACCAGTTCCGGGTATTTAAATTCGGCCACATGCAAAGTGGAACGGTGCGCAACGCGGTCAGCGCCTATACCGTACTGGAGGGAACCCTTCGCACCTTCCAGGACGAGGTGTTTGATCACATAACCCGCCGGGCCGCTGAAATCGGCCAAGATGTGCAAAAAGAGACAGGCTGCCAAATCTCGGTACGCTTCAGTCAAGGGTATCCGCCGGTTTATAACGATCCTGCACTGTACGAACAGGCAGCCGCCCTACTGGGCCCGGACCGATTGGTGCCGCTCAAAGAGCCTGCCCTTATTGCCGAAGATTTTTCTTTTTACCAGCAGGAGCTTCCCGGCCTGTTCTTTTTCCTCGGCACCGGTTCCGATCAACCGCTTCATTCCGACCGGTTTTGCTTTGACGAAAGCGTGCTGGAACAGGGCGTAGCTTTATATCAAACACTTTTACAGCTTTGATTTTCCACTAATTTTTTACCTGCCGTGGAAAACGGCGGGCTTTTTCAAAAGGAGGGGATCTTCATGGTGGAAACCATGAACGCCGCTTTGCTGGGCTGCCAGCCCAGTGGCATCCGCCGGTTTACCGCTCTGGCAAAAGCAGAACCGGGCTGCCTGTTTCTTACCATCGGCGAGCCAGATTTTTCCACGCCGGAGCCAATTAAAGAGGCCACCAAAACCGCATTGGATCAAAATTTGACCCATTATCCGCCCGGAGCGGGGGAGCTGTATCTGCGGGAGAGAATCTCCCGGTTTGAGCAGGAGCAAAACGGCGTGTCCTATTCTCCGGAAGAAATTCTTGTTGTCGATGGAGCCACTGAAGGGCTCTATCTTGCGCTGCGCGGAATTTTAAATCCCGGTGATGAGGTCATCGTTCCCACTCCCGCTTTTGGTTTGTACGAGCCGCTGGTTGCCTTATCCAGCGGCGTATATGTCCCTATGGATACCTGCGCAGATCATTTCCAGATCACCCCGCAAAATCTGGCGCAGCATATCACCGCAAAAAGCAAAGCAATCCTCCTCAATTCGCCCAACAATCCTACCGGCGCGGTCTATACCCCCGAGTCGCTGGACGCGGTCTATCAGGTGGCGAAGGAGAAAAATCTCTTTGTCCTTTGTGACGACGTGTACGCACAGCTGGTCTATGGGCCTTATCAAAGTTTTTCCCGGTATCAGGACATCCGGGAAAAAATCATCCTCATCCAGAGTTTTTCCAAGCCATACGCCATGACTGGCTGGCGCATGGGATATTTATGCGCAGACCGCCCGGTGATCGAGCAGTTGGCAAAACTGCATTCTTATACCGTGGTTTCTGCGGTCTCTTTTTTGCAAAAAGGCTGTGCGGCCGCGCTGGACTATGATCCGTCCCCGATGGTTGAGACCTACCGCCGCCGCAGGGACTATGTGTATGGCCGTCTGGTTGAGATGGGGATGGAAGTGCAGAAGCCACAGGGCGCTTTTTATCTGTTCCCATCCATTCAAAAATACGGCATGGATTCCGAAACGTTCTGTCTGCGGATGATTCAAGAGGCCAAACTGGCGGCGGTACCCGGCTCCTGTTTTGGGGCGGACGGATATATCCGCCTGTCTTACTGCTATGCGGACGATGAGCTGCGACAGTGCCTGGACCGGCTGGAAAGGTTTTTGACAACTTTTTGATATTTCAAAAAAGCGGGTGCGACAGCATCCGCTTTTTTCGGTCCACCTTTTCTTGATTTCTTTTTTTAGATATGATATATTTCTCATAAAAGAGATAAATATATCACTATTGGAGGAATCTCTGTGCTCTCGTTTCAATGTCAGTTTATCGTCAATAAGTTTTTGGGAAGCGGCCTGTTTTTGCTCTTTGGCTTTCTGGATTTATGGGGAGACCCCCGTCCCGGCTGGCTTGACTGGATAGGTATCGCGGCAGTCTGTACAGCAATTCTCCTGTTTTTATGGATGATTGTATTGGAAAAGAAACGGGGAGTAGAGAAAAAAGATGAAATGGCGGTACACAGCCAGCACCACGCCAAATCGGATCTATATGACTGGGCCTGCATTGCCCTGCTTCTCCTGATCGTTTTTTCTCAAAAGGGAATCATCCACCCCCAGATCGGCTGGGGATACCTGTGCTTTGGCTTGCTTCAGGGATTGGAAGCGCTTTTGTTTTATTATTACGAAAAAAAGGAGGAGTCTCTTGACTAAACTGCGAACCTTTCTCCCCGTTTACCGCAGTGAGCGAGGAATGACCCAGGAAGAACTGGCAAACCGGGTGGGTGTGCGGCGGGAGACCATCAGCCGTTTGGAAAAAGGGCAGTACAATCCTTCGCTGAAACTCGCCATGGATATTGCCGCTGTGTTTTCCCTGCCGGTGGAATCGCTGTTTTTCTTTTACGACGACGGGCAGCCCTTGGAAAAATAAAAGAAATGCCCGGATGAATCATCCGGGCATTTCTTTTCAAAAGGTGTTATTCTACCACAAACGGCACTGCCGGCATCTTTTTTTCCCGATGATGCATCCATACAAAATAGCCTGCACACAGTAAAAGCTGCACAACAGTAGAAGCCGGCGTTGCCAACCCTACGCCGAACAAAGAGACTGGCTGCACCCGGCTCATCATCCAGGAAACCGAAATCCGCACAAGAAATGCGCCTGCAATTCCCTGAATCATGACAAAAGCAGTTCGACCGCAGCCGTTAAAGTAGCCTATGATGCAAAATAGGAAAGACACGAGCAAACAGTCGACCGCATAAGATTTGAGGTATTCCGCCGCAGCCGCGATAACCGCCGCGTCCCGGGCAAACAGCTGCGCCAGCAATCCGCCGTGAAAAAACGAGAAATACGACAAAATCACGCCGACGGCCAAAGAAGTGCTGATGGCGCCAATCAGTGCTTTTTTCGCCCGGTCAGGCCGCCCAGCACCCATATTCTGCGCCACAAAGGCACTCATCGCCTGCATATAGGCCGATGGAACCATCAAAATAAAACCGCAAATTTTCTCTGCCACTCCAACACCGGCTGATGGGATAACCCCCAGGGCATTGACAATGGCTGTAATCGCCAAAAAGGAAATGCAGACCAGAAGATCCTGAGTTGCAATGGGCAGCCCCAGCCCAATCCGCCGACGAGCAGCAAATCCCCCGTAATATTGGCCACACAGGCAATGGCTACCGAAATCAGCGGCAGCTTTGCGTTGCCGATTCCCCGAAACACACCGCCCAGCACGTTAAAAGCAATGATAAAAAGAATTCCCGCGCCGCAGATCCGCACATACTGTACGGTACTATCAAACGTTTCCGGCGGAACCTGCATCATCCGGGCAAAGGGAACGGCAAGCAGCTCCAAAGCCACAGTCAATACCGCACCGATCGCCAAAAACAGCAGGATGCTGGCGCCTACTACTCGTCCGCCCTCCTGTACTTTTCCCGCACCGATACGGTTTCCCAGCAAAACAGTGGTTCCCATGGCCAGCCCGGTAATAAAAGAGGTGACCGTCTGCATAATCCAGCTCCCAGTGGATACGGCTGAAACTTCCCCTGCGTGGCTGAATTGTCCAACGATCAGCATATCTACTGCGCCGTATATTGTCTGCAAAAAAATGGCAAATAGAATCGGCAATGCAAACCGGATCAGAGGGGAAAGAACCTTTCCCCGCGTAAAATGACTGGTATTTTCCATTTTTGCATCTCCCTTTTTCTGTCTTTCCTCAAAAAAACCGGATAAGCAGCGGACATCTCAGGCCGCCATCTTATCCGGCTCGTCATTTCCTGGGAACGATCTGCCTTTGATGAACGAGAGTTATTCTAACACAACTTTTCCCAAAATGTCAAGGAAAGAAAACGCTACGGACTCTTTCTTGCCGGGCCAGCGCAAGTATGGTATGATAAAAACAAAAAGGCAGAAGAAAGAGGGATGAAAATGAAAAGATGGATCTGTCTGGTCGGCATTTTGATTTCCCTGATCTCGATGCTCCTGCCGGAAGGGGTCGCCATGACTTTTGCCTCCGGTCCAGGAGAGACAATCAAATGTTTTTACCCTTTTTTCAGCAGGATACCGTTAGGCTATGGAAACCTGTTTCCCGCGGCTTCCATCCTTTTGAGCGCCATCGGCGCGGCATTTTTACTTTTTGCCCCTAGGGTTCGTCCTGCTATTTTGACCTGCCTTGGGCTGAGTATTCTGGCCAATGCAGCATCCTGGATGCTGTTCGCCAGCTTTACCGCTGTTAGTCTGGGAATTGTTCTGTTCCAGGCCGTGGTGCTTTCTTTGCAGCTTTTTTTCTTTGATGAGAGAAAAAGACCGCCGGCTTAAGGTTCCGTTTTTTCCGCTAGCCCTGAATCCTTTTTTCGCTGCGATCAAGCAGCTTCTTGTTTGCCGAAATCATTTCCTATGAAGACGCTGACAGATAAAAAAGCCGTCCCGTTTCCTAAAAAGGAGACAGGGCGGCTTTTTCTGACAGATGCTACTCTTCCTCGATATCCAGTTTGATATGCAGCTCTTCCAGCTGTTTTTCGCTTACTTTTCCAGGTGCGCCCATCATGACATCCTGGGCGTTTTTGTTCATCGGAAACGGAATAATCTCCCGGATGGACTCTTCGCCTGCCAAAAGCATCACAATCCGGTCCACACCGGGGGCGATGCCCGCATGGGGCGGCGCGCCGTAGGTAAAGGCGTTATACATGGCCGGGAATTTGGATTTTACATCCTCTTCGCCCAGACCCACCAGCTCAAAGGCCCGGATCATGATTTCCGGATCGTGGTTGCGCACCGCGCCGGAGGAAAGCTCCACGCCGTTGACCACCAAATCGTACTGATCCGCCGTAATGGTCAAAGGATCGATTTCGCCGTTGTGCGCTTTTTCCAGAATCTCCAGTCCGCCGGAGGGCATGGAGAACGGGTTGTGGCAGAATTCCAGTTCTCCGCTTTCTTCTCCAATTTCGTACATGGGGAAGTCCACGATCCAGCAGAACTCGTATTTTTCCTTATCCATATGGTTGGGGCAGAACGCGCCCAGCTTGTTGCGGAACACGCCGGCGGTTTTCTGCGCTGCCAGCTTTTTGCCGGTGGTCAGGCCCACAAAGCAGCCGGGAACAAGACCCAACGCCTTTACGGCCTCATCTTTGATGGGCGCCACAAATTTGGCAATGCCGCCCACGATTTCGCCGTTTTCGTCATAGCGGAACCAGTATCCCTTGTTGCCGGACTGCACCTCCACCTCGGCGCACAGTCCGTCGATCTGCTTGCGAGTACCGGCAAAATCGGTGACCACAATGGCCTTGACCACATTGCCCTCAAAGGGGCCAAAACCGCAGCCGGACAGCAGCTCCGTCGCGTCCTGCACGGTCAAATCAATGCGCAGATCCGGTTTGTCGGAGCCGTAGGTCTCCATGGCGTCGTTAAACGAAATGCGCCGGAACGGTGCTTTGGAAGCGGTATGATAGGTTCCGTACTGGGCAAAAATCGGTGGGAACACATCCTCGATGACCGAGAACACATCCTCCTGGGTGGCAAAAGCCATCTCCATGTCCAGCTGATAAAATTCGCCGGGAGAGCGGTCGCCGCGGGCGTCTTCGTCTCGAAAACAGGGGGCGATCTGAAAATAGCGGTCAAAGCCGGAGGTCATCAAAAGCTGCTTAAACTGCTGCGGCGCCTGGGGCAGCGCGTAAAACATCCCCGGATGCTTGCGGGCCGGCACCAGATAGTCCCGGGCGCCCTCGGGAGAGGACGCGGTCAGAATCGGGGTGGTGATTTCCAGAAAATCGTGCTCCATCATGGCTTTGCGCAAAGCGGCGACCACGTTGCAGCGCAAAACGATATTTTGTTTGATGGCCGGGTTGCGCAGATCCAGATAACGGTAGCGCAGCCGCTGGGTCTCGTCCGCCTCACGGCTGCGGTTGATCTCAAACGGAAGCTCGTTGTGGCGGCAGCGGCCCAGCACCTTGATCTGGGACGGCACCACTTCAATGTCTCCGGTAGGCTGCTTCGGGTTTTTGCTGGAGCGCTCCCGCACAACGCCGATGACCTGTAAAGTCGTTTCCTTGTTAAGGCTCTTGACCAGCGCCAACAGCTCGGCGTCCTCCACTACCAGCTGGGTGGTGCCGTAAAAATCGCGCAGGACAACGAAAGCCAGGCTTCCGCCCACCTCACGAACATTTTCCATAAATCCTGCCAGCGTCACGGTCTGGCCAACCTGTTCCAGCCGCAGCTGGCCGCAGGTATGGGTTCTTGACTGCATCATGGTATTGATCCAACTCCTATCAATTCCTGTTGTTTGCCGGAAACCCGGCATATTTTTTCTGTTAACAGCAGCAAAAAACTTAAATTTTTTATTGCGCTATTGCGCGGTCATTCCCAAAAAGGAATAACATCGCCCGAAACTCGGCCAATCCAGTATATCGCACCGATGTGAATGAAAAAGCAGACAATGAGCAAAATGGAAGAAATGGCTTTGTTTGCGGTCAGCCGGTCCATCTTTTTCCAATAATTTCCGAACATCCATATTTCAGATGCAAAAAACAGGATAAAAAGCGGATTGCCCCGAAACAGCAACGCCATATTGGAAAGAGCATAATTGATGATAATGTAATTGACCGACTCTATCAAAATTTCTAGATATTTCGAAACCGTCGCTTTCATTCCGCTCACCTTTTTGTTACTGATTCTTCAGTGCGCCGGCAATCTCTTCCAGATGGCTTGCGTAAACTACCTGCACCAAACTGTCCGGATCCGAGGGTTTTGCGTCCAGCCGGATTTCGGTAACCGACCCATCATCCATCTTTTTGAGTTTCACCATTCCAGCTTCCAGCTCGCTGTCGCCGATAATGGCCGAAAATCGCGCGCCCAGCTTATTGGCAAACTTCATCTGTGCCTTGACCGACCGGCCCATGGTGTCGCACTCAGCCCAGAATCCTTCATCCCGCAGCTGCGTCACCAGCTGCGCCGCCTTGGCGCCGGCTTTATCGCCCATGCTGCCGATAAACGCAGCGCATTCCGGCTGTTGGGGGAATGCGCTGCCGCAGGCTTCCATGGTCATGAGGATTCGCTCTAAACCCATGGCGAAACCAATACCTGGCAGTGCCGGGCCGCCCAGCTGCTCAATGAGTCCGTCGTACCGGCCGCCTGCACAGATGGTGCTCTGCGCGCCAATTTTATCGGTGACAAATTCAAACACGGTTTTGGTGTAATAATCCAAGCCGCGAACGATCTTAGGGTTAATCACATAGGGGATGTCCATGGCGTTCAACCGGGCCTTGACCTGCTCAAAGTGATCGGTACATTCCTCGCACAAAAAGTCCAGCATCATGGGCGCGCCCTTGCCGATTTCCTGGCAAATGGGACTTTTGCAGTCCAAAAGCCGCATGGGATTGCGCTCCAGACGATCTTTACAGGTATCGCACAGTTCCTCGCGGCGAGCGGCAAAATGGTCATGCAGCGCCTTTTGGTATTTGGCGCGGCAGGTGGGACATCCAATGGAGTTTAGCTCCAGCTGTGCCTCGATCCCCAGCTCCCGGAACATGTGGAACACCATGGAGATCACTTCCGCATCGCTGGCCGCAGCGGGAGAGCCGAGCATCTCTACGCCAAACTGGTGAAATTCCCGCAGACGGCCCGCCTGGGGTTTTTCGTAGCGGAACGCAGCCAGCAGATATGCCGCTTTTACCGGCAGTGCATCGCCTAAAAGTCCATGCTCGATGGCGCTGCGCAGCGTTCCAGCCGTACCCTCCGGCCGCAGGGTAATGGAACGGCCGCCCTTATCCTCAAAGGTATACATTTCTTTCTGCACCACATCAGTGGTATCTCCCACCGACCGGTTAAACAGCTCGGTATGCTCAAAGGTGGGGACACGAATCTCCCGGAAACCGTACAGCCCCGCGATTTCCATGACTTTTTTCTCCAGGTACTGCCATTTATAGCTCTGGGCCGGCAGCACATCCTGGGTTCCTCTGGGTCCTTTGGTTAAAATCGCCATCTTTGTTCCTCCTATCTTTACCGTCCGCCAAAGGCGGTTATCTAAAGTACTTTCGGCAGCTCCAAAACAAAAAGCCCCGTTCCTTCCGCGCCGGAAGGGACGGAGCATATCCGCGGTGCCACCCTTGTTTGAGGGCCTGTTTCATGCCCCCCGCTTTCGGCCGTTAACGCCAGCTACACGGGCAGAACTACCAGCCCATCCAAATTGGGCGTTCCCTCTACCTGCCGCACGGGTGTCTGTTTCGCCATGCCGCCGGCAGCGCCTTTCCAGCCTAAGAAGCGCTTCTCTGTACCGAGCCTGACCGAAATCTCCCGTCGAATCCACATTTTTCGTCTAAACCGGCAAGCTTTTGTTACCGGATTGATTTAAAATTATAATACGATTTTTCCTTTTTTGCAAGGGAAAATCAGAAAATTCCGCTTTTTCCCCATGCTTATCCTGCATGGACAATATTTCGCCAATCTAGGTCGCCGCGTTCCAATGCGTGGATCAATGCCTCCGCCGTAGCGATATTGGTTGCCACCGGGATATTATGCACGTCACATAAGCGCAGCAGCTGCGCGCGGTCACTCTCCGCTTCTTTCTGGGTCAGAGGGTCCCGGAAAAACAAAAGCAGGTCAATCTCATTGCAGGCAATCCTGGCTGCAATCTGCTGATCGCCGCCCTGCTCTCCGCTTAAAAAACGGACGATCTCCAATCCCGTGGCCTCTGCTACCATTTTACAGGTCGTACCAGTTCCGCACAAAGAATGATGGCTTAAAATTCCGCAGTAAGCAATGCAAAATTGGACCATCAGTTCTTTTTTTGCATCATGCGCCGTCAGCGCGATTGTCATGTAGATCATCCTTTCTCTATTTCTTATACACCTAACTCTACCGTTTGCCCCAAAAGCCGCAGGGCAATATTGCGGCAGGCGGCCCGTGCGCCGCTTTGCTGCGGCAGAACCATTCCTGCTCCTAAACGATAAGGTAGCTCCTGATCCTCCGGCACAATCCCCAAAAGCTGTGCGCCTACCGTATCAATGGCAAAATCCAAATGCGGAATCGGCCGGCGGCGGCAAAATTGTTTTGTATCCAACCGATTGATTACCAGCCACTGACGGATTTGCGGCCGTTCGTCCAGCCGGTCAGATACCGCGCGTCCATCTCGCAGGCATGGTAAATCCGGCGTAGCAATAATCACTGCCGCATCCGCCGCATTCTGTGCCGCCTCAAAACACGGTCCAAAACCCGGCGGCGTTTCTATCAAAACAAAATCAAAAGATCCGGCCAGCTCGTCTGTTTTTTCTGCAAACACCGGCGGATCATAGAAAAATTCTCTTTCATTCGGTGCCAAAACCGCCCATAAGCCAGGCTCATCCGGCACTGGTATCATACAGTCTTTCGCCGCGCATCGCCCAGACAAAAAATCCGAAAGGCAACATATGCCCCGCTCCAAATTCATCATCAGGTCAAATGCGCCAAGGCCGGGCTCCATTTCAATTAACAGAGTTCTGCACCCCAATCGGGCCAACTCCCGCCCTAAAATAACTGTCAGACAGGATTTTCCGACTCCGCCTTTTCCGGAGGCGGCCATCAAAATCGTTCCTCTTTTTTCCATTGTAAACTTTTTCATCCTTTTTGGCGAAATGCACCTATTCAGGTCATATTATAACACGTTTCTTGTCAAAAGGGAATAGAAGAACAAAAATTCCACATTTTCACTTTATTTTTCTCATTTTTTTGGTTAAATATACAAAATCCAGAGAAAATATCCTCCGGCCCAGCCGTTTTTCACAGGCACCGTTATCCTTCTTCTCCATAAATACTTAACGAGGTACGGTTGGGCATACATACTGCGCTTTGCCCCTCCATCGACAAAAATCCCGCGTTTTCACAGATGTGGTCGGGGCAGGTGACCTGAACAAACCGGATTTTATGATTTTCAATTTGAAACGATACCGGCACCCCATAATCCTCCTCCAGGGAGAATATCCTGTCCTTTTCCTCCAGCAGATTCAGCCGCATCACTTCCTGACCGTCAACCATGATAACCGCCAGATTTTGTTTTTCAGGCGGCCGGTAGGAGAGACGATAAGCCAGCCAGCAGCTGACAGCCAGCAGCAACAGCGCACCAATGACGGCTAAATCTTTTTTTCGCAGTCCAAACGATTGCTTTTTTTCCATAGATTACCTCTCAAAAAACGGATTTGTCAAATGAGGCCCGCATTGTGCAAAGCCTGGTATTTGAACAGCCCGATCTGGGTTTTTGCGTCAACGATTTCTCCGCTGAGCACCATTTGCAGCGCCTCATCCAGCGTATAGCGCTCCACTGATAAAAATTCGTTTTCATCCAAATCCTGCTCCCCACGGGTCAGGTCCGAAGCAAAAAACAAATGGATCACTTCGGTATCGTATGCGCAGGTAGGGATCAGACTGCCCATGGATTTAAACCGACCTGCGGTGCAGCCGGTTTCCTCCCGCAGTTCTCTGCGTCCGCTCTGGGCAGGATCTTCTCCCGGCTCCAGCTTTCCAGCAGGCAGTTCCAGCAGCATTTTGCCAAATGGATAGCGGAACTGCCGGACAAAAAAGATTTTTCCTTCTTCATCCATTGCCAAAATACTAACCCCGCCCGGATGGTCGATGACCTCTCGAAACGTCTGTTTGCCGTTTTCCAGTTCCACGGTATCTCGACGCAGGCGGACGACCTTTCCTTCAAAAATACGGGTAGAATCAATGGTCTTTTCTGTATGGGACATGACATTGCTCCTCTCTTGCGGAAAAACTGCCCAAAAAGGCTTGTTTTTGCGGATTTTTTGAAATATAGGGCCTTGTTCGGCTCATATAGTAAAAAGAAAATGCTGTGAGGTGATTGTTATGGAACCATCCTTTTATACGCTGCCGCCTGCTTTTCCCCGCATCCGGGAAAAAATGCGTACTTACCAGCCTCTCTGTAACGGGCGCAGCGCCGCGGTTTTTCCCATCGGGCGTTCACTGCTGGGCCGTGGCATTTACGCCGTCCGCCTAGGCAATTCCCGCCGTTTTTCTCTGTTTGTCGGCGGCGTCCATGGCCAGGAATGGCTAACGGTTCTTCTGCTGTTTCGCTTTCTGGATGATCTGTTTTCTAGTATAGCACAAAATCATCCCCTTGCCGATATCCAAGTTAAAAAAGCTTTGGATCATCAGGGACTGGTCGTAGTGCCCGCACTAAACCCCGACGGCATCTCCATTGCGCTGGAGGGGGCCGCCGGTGCGCCTGGTATGGAGCAGCAGGTTAGTGCCTTGTGCGGCGGAGATTTTTCCCGCTGGCAGGCAAATGCCCGGGGAGTAGACCTCAACCATAATTTTGACGCGGGGTTCGAGCTTTGCAAGCAAGCGGAACAATCCGCCGGCATTCTGGGTCCTGGTCCGGGAAAATACGGCGGTGAACGGCCGGAAAGCGAACCGGAAACACGGGCCATCTGCCGGTTTATTCGTACGCAACCGGTACGTCAGCTATACGCTTTTCATTCACAGGGAGAGGAAATTTATTACCAATACGGCGAACATACTCCTCCCAGAGCGCCTTTGATCGCTCAGGTACTGGCCTCCTCCAGCGGATATACGCTGGCTCGTCCCACCGGCACCGCCAGCCATGGAGGACTCAAGGACTGGTTCATTGAGGAATTTCACCGCCCTGGTTTTACCATTGAAATCGGTCGGGGGAAAAATCCGCTTCCCATTACCGAGTTAGAGCCGATTTATGCCCATTTGATCGAAATGCTTCTGGCAGCCATGATCCTTTGATTTTCCCTATTTTTCCACAACAGTGCAAAAATAGCGGAGCATGTAAAAAACATGTTCCGCTTTTTTTGCATCAGGTTATTCTTCCTGTTCCGGATCTTCTGGATCTTCTTCTTGCTGTTCCAAAGCAAAATCAGCAAAATTCTGGACTGCCCGGGTCAGTTTTTCTTCTATGCCCGGGGAGGAAGCTTCCGCCGCAACAGGGGGTTCCTCTTCTTTGCGGTCTGTTTCCTGCTCCATCTCTGTTGTTTCAGATTCTTCCTCTTTCGGCACCCGCGCCAAGGTTACAACCCTGCCTCCCTCGGGTACGCGCATTACCCGCACACCGCTTCCGTAGCGGGACTGTAATGTCACATCGTCCGAATGAATACGGATGATAATGCCGTCGTCGGTGATCATGATGACGTCGTCTTCCGGCGTTACCGCTCTCACGGCCGCCACAAGGCCCTTTTCCTCATTGACTTTGTAGTTGCGGATTCCTTTTCCGCCTCGGCTTTGCAGCCGGTACTGATCAAAGCTGGTCCGGCGCCCGGCACCGTTTTCCGTGATGGTCATCAACGTCGCGCCCTCTTTCACCCGGGCCATCCCTACCACTTCATCGCCATCTTCCAGTTGAATGGATTTGACGCCGCGGGCAGTGCGCCCCAGGGGACGGGCATCGGTCTCATTAAAGCGGATTGCCATGCCGTTACGAGTGGCAATCAGAAGTTCATTTGCACCGGAGGTTTCCCGCACCCAAGCCAATTCATCCTCCTCATCCAAATGAATGGCAATCAGCCCAGATTTTCGGACATTGCGGTAAGCCGAAAGCTCCGTTCGTTTGATGATACCCTTTTTGGTCACCATTACCAGGAACCGGTCATCCGCAAAGTCGGATACTTTCAGCACTGCGCTGACTTTTTCCTCCTGTTCCAGCGGCAGCAGGTTCACAATATTGGTGCCCCGCCCCGTCCGGGAGCTCTCCGGAATTTCATAGCACTTTAAGCGGAACAGCCGCCCCCGATTGGTAAAGAAGCACAGGTAATCGTGAGAAGAAGAAACAAAAAGATCTTCTACCACGTCTTCTTCCCGGCGAGTCATGCCGGAAATTCCCCGTCCCCCCCGCCGCTGGGTTTTATATACATCAGCCGGCTGCCGTTTGACATAACCGAAATGGGTTAAGGTTACAACGCAATCCTCCACCGGAATCAAATCCTCAATGTCCACCTCGCCGGAAACGGTCTGGATTTCGGTACGGCGCTCGTCGCCGAATTTCACTTTCAGTGCAACAAGCTCCTCCCGCACAATAGCATATACCCGGCTGTCATGGGAAAGAATGTCCTCCAGATCTGCCACCTTCGCCAGAATCGCCGCCAGTTCATCTTCAATCTTTGCCCGTTCCAGTCCGGACAACTGGCCCAATCGCATGGCCACAATGGCAGCGGCCTGCGCGTCGGACAAACCAAACCGCTCAATCAGTGCCGCTTTTGCAGAAGGCTGATCTTTGGAAGCGCGGATGATCTTGATCACTTCGTCAATATAGTCCAGCGCAATTTTAAGCCCTTCTAAAATATGTTCGCGCTCTTTTGCTTTTTTCAGTTCATACCGGGTCCGCCGGGTAATCACCTGGAACTGGAAATCCAGATAGCTGCGCAGAATTTCCTGCAGTGTCATCACCTTGGGCTGCTTGCCGTCAATGGCCAGCATAATTACGCCTACTGTTTCCTGCAGCTGGCTGAACGTATACAGCCGGTTCAGCACCACCTGAGCATTGGCGTCCCGTTTCAATTCAATGACAATTCGCATTCCATCCCGGTCAGATTCATCCCGCAAATCGCTGATGCCGTCAATCCGTTTATCCTTGACCAGACCCGCAATGCTTTCAATCAACCGCGCTTTGTTGACCATATAGGGGATTTCTGTCACGATGATACGCATGCGGTTTTTATGTTCTTCTACCTCTGCCTTTGCCCGCAGGGTGATTTTCCCGCGGCCGGTGGCATAAGCGGCACGAATCCCTGAACGGCCCATGATAATGCCGCCGGTGGGGAAGTCCGGCCCCTTCAGATGATCCATCAGCTCGTCGAGGGTCGCGTCCGGATGATCGATCATGCAGCAGGCCGCATCCACTACCTCGCCCAAATTATGAGGCGGGATGTTGGTGGCCATGCCTACCGCAATACCGGTGGAACCATTGACTAAAAGATTGGGAAAACGCGACGGCAGCATCACCGGCTCCTGCAAGTGATCGTCATAGTTGGGCATAAAATCCACCGTATCTTTATCGATATCGGTCAGCATCGACATGGCAATTTTGCTCATTCTGGCTTCCGTATATCGATACGCCGCCGCCGGATCTCCGTCTACAGAGCCAAAGTTGCCATGTCCGTCTACCAGCGGATACCGCATGGAAAAATCCTGCGCTAAGCGCACCATGGCATCATAAACCGAGGCGTCTCCGTGGGGATGGTACCGCCCCAGCACCGAACCGACCGTATCGGCAGATTTTCGGTATGCTTTGTCCGGAGACAATCCGTTTTCATACATGGTATACAAAATTCGACGGTGTACCGGCTTTAATCCGTCTCTTACGTCCGGCAGGGCACGGCCCACGATGACCGACATGGAATAGGCGAGATAAGATTCCTTCATCTCTTTTTCCAAGTCGACCTGTACGACTCTGTTTAAATCTTCATTCATTTCTAATCACCCTTTGGTCCGGAAAAATCTAAGGATTTTTTCCGGTTTCTATTACAGCTTGCTGCGCTTTCCAAATCAAATATCCTGCCCAAGTCCGTTATTTTTCATTTTTTCCATGAAAAAGGCGGCGATCTGCGGCGTCCATTCTCCGCTTGGAATCGGTGCCCGTGCTCCGTTTTGAAAACGAAGAACCGTCAAACGCTGGGTGCGGTCTATGGAACTGATTTCTTCATAAAAGCTATCAAATGCCGCCGATGGATAATGAACGGTAACAAAATCTTGATACAGGCGAATTTGCGATTTTTGTTTTCCCAATCGCTTCAACCGGTACTGCCGGCGCGCTTTGCGCCGGATTCGGAACAACCATCCCAGCCGCACGATAAAGTAAGCAGCCACACATATCAAAGAAACCATTTCTGTAGCCAATGGAAAACCCGGTAAAAAACCAACCGGAGCCATCCTGCGAAAAAGCAGGGACGCCACGGCCCCCAGCACGCCGGCTCCCAAAAAAAGCTCCGGAACCAACCATACCGGCCGGTTTTTGGCGATACTGCTCTGATATAAATAATAATCCCGATACTGCGGATAACTCATGGAAAATGATAGGGTATGCACCGGTTTTTCCAATCCAATTCCTCCAAAAAGCGGTCATTTTTAAAAAAGGCTTACCTTGTCCGTTTTTTGGCGTTAAATATCCAGATTTTCCACGTATTTTGCATTGGCTTCAATAAATTCCCGGCGTGGGCCTACTTTATCTCCCATCAGAATGGTGAAAATTTCGTCTGCTCGAACCGCGTCCTCCAGCTCTACCTTTTTCATGATTCGGGTTTCCGGGTTCATGGTGGTTTCCCAAAGCTGTTCCGGGTCCATTTCGCCTAAGCCTTTGTATCGCTGAATATCTTTTTTCACATCATCGCCGCCGTACAGTTCCTGTACCGCCTGATCCCTTTCTTCATCCGTATAGGCGTAACGGATCTTTTTCCCGCGAGAGACCTTATAAAGCGGCGGCTGTGCCAGATAGACATGGCCTTCCTCAATCAAAGGGCGCATAAACCGGAAAAAGAAGGTCAAAAGCAGCGTCCGGATATGCGATCCGTCCACGTCCGCATCGGCCATGATGATAACCTTTCCGTAACGGATTTTGCTCACGTCAAAATCCTGGCCGATGCCGCATCCCAAAGCAGTGATGACCGGCATTAGCTTATCATTGCCGTAAACCTTATCGATCCGGGCTTTTTCTACGTTGAGCATCTTGCCCCACAGCGGGAGAATCGCCTGGAACCGCCGGTCCCGTCCCTGTTTGGCGGAGCCGCCTGCGGAATCTCCCTCCACGATGTAAATTTCCGTATAGGTGTTGTCGCGGTCGGAACAGTCCGCCAGTTTGCCGGGCAGCTGGCTGCCTTCCAGCACCGATTTGCGCCGGGTCAGTTCCCGGGCTTTCCGGGCCGCCTCTCTGGCACGGGCCGCGTTGAGAGATTTTTCAAAAATCATTTTGGCAACTGCCGGATTTTCCTCAAAAAAAGTGCCCAGTTTTTCATAAACAATATTATCTACCAGCGTCCGCACATCGGTATTTCCCAATTTTGCTTTGGTCTGTCCCTCGAATTGAGCATCCTCCAGTTTAACCGATACAATCGCGGTCAATCCCTCCCGCACATCCTCGCCAGTGAGATTTTTGTCGCTTTCCCGCAGAAAATTATGGCGGCGGGCATATTCGTTGAATACCCGGGTCAAGGCCGCTTTAAATCCCTGTTCATGGGTGCCGCCTTCCACAGTATGAATATCATTGGCAAAGGACATTACCAGCTCGTTATAACTTTCGTTATACTGCATGGCGATTTCGGCAGTCGTTGTTCCTTTTGAGCCGGACAGGTAAATCACCTGGGGATGCAGAATTTCCAGTCCCTTACGTTTATGGATATACTCGACAAAAGAGCGGATACCACCCTCGTAGCAAAGATCGTTTTCTACTGCTTCTTCACTGCGGGTATCCCTTAGCAGAATCCGGACGCCCGCATTGAGAAACGCCTGCTCGCGCAGACGAGCCAGCAGCGTGTCATAATCATAGTTTACTTCTTCAAAAATTTCCGGATCAGGGGAAAAGACAACCTCCGTACCGGTTTTGTCTGTATCTGCGATGATCTTTAAGTCCGCATCCGGCACACCGCGGTAAAATTTCTGATAATGGATATGCTGCCCGTCCGAAACCCGAACCTCCAGCCAGGAGGAAAGGGCATTTACAACTGAGGCGCCCACTCCATGCAATCCGCCGGATACCTTGTATCCGGAACCGCCGAATTTTCCGCCGGCGTGCAGAATGGTATAAACTACTGTAACGGCTGGAATCCCCATCTTTGGATGAATCCCCACCGGAATACCGCGCCCATTGTCGGTTACACGAATAATATTTCCCTTGAGGATCTCAACGGTAATCAAATCGCAGTATCCTGCCAGTGCCTCGTCAATAGCATTGTCCACGATTTCATATACCAGATGATGCAGACCCCGGGGGCCGGTGGAACCGATATACATGCCTGGTCTTTTGCGGACCGCTTCCAACCCTTCCAGTACTTGAATATCATTTTCATCATATTTTTGCGTTTGGTTGTTTTGTTCCAAGTTTTTTCCCTCCAAACAGGATTCTTGTTCGATCAAAACGCTGTTATGTTCCAAAGCAGCCGGATATCCGGTCAGCTATTACAGGTTCGCAAGCCCCGCCATAAATCCGGTACGCTTTTTCAGCGTGGCAGGGGAAATCTGCGAAATGTAAACCGTTATTTTTTTGTGGTCTTCGCAGACGATAAATGATTTTGGCAACTCCGGCGATACATTGATCACCCGGCCGTTTTTTTCAGCCTGGGCAAGGTAATGCCGGGTCAACCTGCTCATAGAGGTATTTTCAATATCAAAAATACCGATGATTGTGGCCGTTCGGACCACAACACTCTGTCCTAAATGAAGATACAAACCGCCGCCCCCTTACTCTTGTTCCAGCTGACCGTGTTCCATCCGAAACACGCGCCCGCCTTCCAGCCGGGAAAAATATCCCTTGTCGCAGCAGGTGATGAAGATTTGGCTGCCGGTGAGATGATTGAGCAAATATTCCCGGCGATTCTGATCCAGCTCGCTCATCACATCATCGAGCAAAATCACCGGCCTCTCGCCTAAAATATCACCGATACAGCGGCTTTCTGCCAGTTTTAACGCAAGCACCGAGCTTCTCTGCTGACCCTGAGACCCAAAAGAGCGGACACTGCGGCCGTTAATGGAAATTTCCAGATCATCCCGGTGCGGGCCGATTCCAGTCGAGCCGCTGCGAAGATCCTCCGAGCGGTTCTGCATCATTTTTTCCAGCAACAGGGAAGAAATCTCCCTTTGAGTTTGCCCTTCCTGCACCGGCAGTTCAAAAGGCCGGTAATCAAGAGAAAAAGATTCCCGTTCCATGGAGATTCCCTTGTAAATATCCTCCGCTTCTTTTTGCAGCCTGCGGGTGTATTCCATTCTCATCCGGATAATCACTCCGCCCAAAGCCGACAGTTTTTCATCCCAGATATCCAGCGTATCCAGCAAAGCCGATGCATAAGAAATATCCTTAAGAAGAGTGTTGCGCTGTAAAAGAATGCGTTGGTATTGGCCTATCATACCGATATAACGAGGGGTAATCTGGCAGATAGAGGTATCTAAAAACTTCCGTCTGCCCGCCGGTCCGTCTTTGACCAAACCGAGATGGGACGGAGAAAAAACCACTGTCGTAAAAATCCCGGCAAAAGCCGTGATCGAATCCTGGCGGATGTCGTTAAGCCAGGCGGTCTTTTTGCCTTCCAACTGAATTTTGGACGTTTGCTGGCGGCCGGCACAGAAAAAATCCGATTCGATCAGCGCCCGGCTTTCTCCAAACCGGATCAGATCCGCATCTTTGGCGCCGCGAAAGCTTTTGGCGCCGGATAAAAGCCAGATAGCCTCCAACAAATTGGTCTTACCCTGGGCATTGTCCCCGTAGATGATATTGACCGTTTCACAAGGAAAAACAGACAGAGACTCTATATTCCGGAATTGTTCCAGATGCAGCCGACTAATTTTCACAGGAACCAACCTCTAAATCATATTGGTCAATCTGTACCCGGTCGCCGGGATACAGCTTTTTCCCCCGGGCGGTACAAACCTCCCCATTGACCAAAACGGCCCCCTCCGCCACGATCTCCTTGGCGTGTCCTCCGGTTTCTGCCAATCCGCAGTATTTTAAAAACTGATCCAACCGGATCCACTCTGTCCGGATGGGAAAGGAACGAACTTCTTCCATGCTTTCCTGCTTTCCGCCCTGACGGGCAATATTGTGAAAGGATTATGCTTCGCTTTTTAACCGCACCGGCAGGATCAAAAACAAAAAGTTGTCTCCTTCCAGCGGCACCATTTTCATAGGAGCCAGCGGTCCGCTGATCAAAAGATTTACTTTATCACAGCCAGTAGCACGCAGTGCCTCCAGCATATAACGGTTATTAAATCCGATTTCCACCTCGTCTCCTTCCAAAAGGCATTCCAACTGATCGTATGCCTTACCGATTGCGGTGGAACAGGACATTTTGATTTGATTTTCTCCGAAATGGATGCGCAGAGGACTCTTCAGCCGGTCTGAAATCAAAAGAGAGGTGCGTTCAATGCTGTCAATCAGCGGGCGGACGTCTACCGTAACGGTACTATTGCTGCCCGCCGGAATCGCCGCTTTGTAATCGAGAAACTCACCTTCCAGCAGACGGGATATGACTTTGTATTGGCCAATCTGTACCACCACATGCTTACGGGACAAATAAAGCCGGGTTTCCTCGTCCTCTTCATCAGATAAAAGCTTATTCATTTCCGATAGAGTCTTTCCAGGGATGATAAACTGGGCTGATCCTTCGGCGGAAACTTTTTCCCTGCGTAAAGCCAGTCGGAATCCATCTACCGATACTACCCGAAGTTCCCCGTCTTCCAACTGGAAAAGGGATCCAGTATGAACCGGTTTGGAATCGTTCGTGGAAATGGCAAATAAAGTTTGGTCAATCATGCTCTTCAAAAGATGCTGCGGCAGGCTGATCGACTGCTCTTCCTGCACCACAGGAATTTCAGGAAACTCATCTGAGGGAATACCCAGAATTGTAAATTCGGTCGCACCGCTTTTGATTTCCGTTAAGTATTTTTCGTCGGTATGTATGGTCACTGTATCTCCGTTCATCCGGCGCATCATGTCGACAAAGAGTTTTGCAGAGAGGACGATTTCCCCCTCTTCCTCTACCTGAGCATCCATCTGTGCGGAAATTCCTAGATCTAAGTCATAGCCTAAAAAGGAAAGAACACCGCTTTTGGCGCGGATTAAAATTCCTTCCAGCACCGCCAGAGAAGTTTTGCCGGAGACTGCACGGGATACATTGGAAACAATTTCATACAGTTCCGGACGGGAACAACTAAATTTCAATGAAGTCACACTCCTTTTTCCACGGATCAAAATAAAACAAAAAAGAAAGAATAAAAAAGTAAAATAATTTAGTCTTAGTAGTAGGGGCTGTGGATTTGTGAAAATGAGTCCGCAAATCCGCATAGTAAAAGGGAATAACGTCCTTTTTCTCCTGTTGGGCGCATCGTTGGAAAAATGTGAAAAGGTGGAAAAAAACAAAAAGACGTATTTTTTTTAACAGGAGAAGAGGTGTAAAGTTTAGAAAATGTTGAAAACTTGGTTGAAAGTGAGGAAAAAATAGAATAAACCAAAAAGTTTTCCAAAGGCTGTGAATTGTGAAATAGTGGAATCTATGGAAAATCAGGTGTTTTGAATATTCTTGATAATATCCTCTACCATTTCCCGGTAGCGGAAGTCCACTTTCATATTCTTTTCTACCTGTTGAATGGCATAGACAATGGTCGAATGGTCCCGTCCGCCAAATTCCTCTCCAATGGCAGCCATGGACATCTGGGTAATCTCCCGCACAATGTAGATGGAAACCTGCCGCGCCGAGGAGATGGTGGCGGAACGTTTGTTGGAACGGATGTCCTGCGGGCTGACGCCGCAGGTACGGCCTACTTCGGCAATGATGCGTTCTACCGTCACCGGGACTGGCTGCTGATCGTTGAGCACCTCCCGGATGGCGTTTTGTGCAATGAGTACCGACGGGGGGGTGCCTGCCAAAAGCTTGTACGCTTTTAATTTTTTCACCACGCCCTCCAGCTGGCGGATGTTGGTTTTTAATTTGTTGGCAATGTATTCACATACTTCATCCGGCACATGAATATCCAAAAGTTCCGCTTTGCGCTGGATGATGGCAATTCGTGTTTCAAAGTCCGGCGGCTGGATATCCGCCAGAAGCCCCCATTCAAAGCGGGTGCGCAGCCGGTCCTCCAGGGTTTTGATTTCCTTGGGAGGCCGGTCAGAGGTCAGAACAATCTGCTTTTCTGCCTGATAAAGGGTATTAAAGGTATGGAAAAACTCCTCCTGGGTCTGATCCTTACCGCCGATAAACTGAATGTCATCTACTAAAAGAATATCTGCCTGACGGTATTTGTTGTGAAAAGCAATGGTCGTTTCTGATTTGATTGCTTCAATCAATTCGTTGGTGAAATCTTCGCCCTTGATATAGATGGCGTTGGCATTGGGATTGTTTTTTGTAATCTCGTTGGAAATCGCATACAGAAGATGCGTTTTTCCTAGCCCTGAACCGCCATAGATAAATAGAGGATTATAGGCTCCTGCCGGATTGGTGGCCACTGCGAGAGAAGCGGCGTGGGCAAATTTGTTGGATGGGCCGACGATAAAGGTGCTGAACGTGTATTCATAATCGCCGCCGGTACTGTTTTTGGCCATTTCCTCCGGCGTATATTTCTGGGGAAAAGACTCTGCCGCCGGTTTCGCCGCAGGGGGAGCCGAATCGCTGTATTTATACTGGATGACCACTTCCACCGGAAAGCCCACTACATCCTCGAAGGAAGCTGCAATCAAATCCAGATACCGGCCTATAATCTGATCACGCTTAAACTGGGTCTGCACCTGCAGGTAAACAGTTGACCCCTCCATTTTTAAAGGCTCAATTCCCTTAATCCATGCCGCATAGGCTGTGGGATTCATGCTGTCCTGGAGCTTCTCAAAAACAAGATCCAGAATTTCCTGTAAGGATTCCATCTATCGCAGTACCTCCTCATCTCAGGTTGAAAAGCTGGGGATTTTTCTGTGGAAAATTTCTTTTTCCACAAAAATTTACCCTCAAATTATACCACAGATCAGACAGGCTTTTCAAGGTTTTCCACCGATGAAAGAATCTATATATTTAATAGTATATTGGTCAGATTCACCATTGACAAATCGATATAGAAACAAGAATTCCGCCGGAAAGGGAAAAAAGAAAGCTGGATGGAAAATTTTGATTTTTTAGAGAAAAACAGGATTTCTCCGCCTTTGCGGCGGTTTTTTTTGTTTTTGATATTGACATAGCAAGTCCGGTTAAGATATACTATATTCTTGCAAGGTTAGCCTCGAAAGGAGGGACATTTATGTTCAGAACATATCAGCCCAAAAAGCTGCAGAGAAAAAAAGAACACGGTTTTCGCAAGAGAATGTCAACCAGAAATGGGCGTAAGGTTTTGGCGCGCAGAAGAGCCAAAGGCAGAGCACGTCTCTCCTACTAAAGAGGGTTGACCACATGCGCATGTGGTCTTTCTTTTTATGTGCCGTATTTTCCGGTCCGGCTGGAAAATCATACCGAAGACGCAACGCCTTTTGAAGTTTTTCAAAAGGCGTTTTGTTTCATGAAAGGGCGGTTAAGGTCAGGATGAAGATTGCAAAAATCAATCAGAACCGTGATTTTCGCCGCGCTTACAGCAAAGGGAAATATGCGGCGCATCCACTGCTTGTCACCTACGCGGTAAAAAACCGCACAGGTGAGACCAGACTCGGCATTACCGCTTCCAAAAAAGTTGGAAACGCAGTCCAGCGGAACAGGGCAAGGCGAATCATCACGGCGGCATTTATGCCGTTGGAAGAACAAATCAAAAAAGGCTATGATATCGTTTTGGTCGCTCGGGCCAAAACCCCCCTTGCAAAATCGACTCAGATCGCACCTGTTTTGCAAAAACATCTGCAAAAATTGGGACTTATGAAATATGATCAAAAAATGGATGCTTTGGATGATCCGGATGTACCGGAAATATCTGTCTAAACTCAAAAGAGTACCCACCTGCAGATTTTATCCCACCTGTTCTTCCTACGCGCTGCAGGCAATCGAACGCTTTGGCGCTTTGAAGGGCGGGTTTTTGGCGCTTCGGCGCATCCTGCGCTGTCACCCTTTTCATCCCGGAGGGATGGATCCGGTTCCCGAGAATTTCCATTGGTTTTCCGAAAAGAAAAAGGGTTAAGCCGCTCCTCCTCTTCTACTTCAGGCTTTTTCAGCGCAGAAAGACTTCTTAAAATTTGTAAACGGAGGACAAGGAATGAATTTTATTTATACTGTATTCGGCTGGCCTCTCGGCTGGATTATGTATGTGTGCTATTTGATTGTAAAAAACTATGGACTTGCTCTGATCCTGTTTACCCTTATCACCAAAGCATTGCAGCTTCCCTTGGCGATCAAGCAGCAAAAGTCCATGATGAAAACGGCCATTTTTAAGCCGCAGATGGATGCGCTGCAGCGCAAATATAAAAACAACAGGGAAAAGCTTAATGAAGAGATGATGAAGCTTTATGAGAAGGAACATTATAATCCCATGAGCGGATGCCTTCCTACTCTGATCAGCTTCCCGATCCTGTTTGGTATGATCGACGTTATTTATAAGCCGATCACCCATATCATCCGGCCCGGCTCCGGGATCATTGAAAAAGCTACCGAGATTCTCACTGGCCTTGGGATGAATACCGGAAATACCATGGCCTCCCAAATTTCGGTTATCAATTCCATTCAGGCAGACCCGGCTCCCTGGAGTGAATTGGGTGCTGATTTTATCGCCAAAGCCCAGTCAATGGATTTTTCTTTCTTAGGAGTTAATCTGGCTGCGACCCCTACTTTAATGCCAAACGGTCAGCCGATGTCGGTCTATCTGCCTCTTTTGCTGGTGCCGATCCTTTCCGGTATTACTTCTCTTTTGATCTCCATTCAATCTCAGCGCCAGAATAAGGCTACCATGGGTGACATGGCAGGCGGCGGAATGATGAAAGGCATGATGTATTTCATGCCGCTGTTCTCTTTGTGGTTTGCTTTCCAGGTGCCTGCGGGCGTTGGTATGTACTGGCTTTTGTCCAACGTGCTGACCATGGTGCAGACCGCTATTCTGCATAAAAAATTCGATCCGACTGCTGCGATTGAAGCGGCAAGAGCAGCAGAGGAAGCAGAAAGAGAAAAAGAGCGAGAAGAACGCCGGCTTTTAAAGGAAAAGAAAGCCCAGGGCAAACAGCTGGATGAAAAAGAAAATGAAAAAGCCATGAACGCCAAAGAGCTCAACGCAAAAAAAATCGCCGAGGCCCGTCGTCGGATGGCTGAAAAGTATGGCGACGTATACACCGAGGACGAGGAATAGTGTTTTGCCATTTGGAATGGAGGTTTTATTGTGAATCGTGAAGTCATTGCCACTGGCAGAACAGTGGACGAAGCATTGGATAAAGCATATGAGCAGCTGGGTATATCCCGGGATGAGGCGCAGTTTGAGATTCTCGATCTGCCCAAAAAAGGTTTTTTGGGTCTGGGCGCTTCTCCTGCTAAGGTTCGGGTATTTATCGAGTTTTCCAAAGCCCAGTGCGCGGTGGATTATCTGCAGAGTATTTTTCACCAGATGGGGTTGGATCAAGTACAGATTGACGTAACCGAAACGGAAAATTGCGCGAATATTACTTTAAGTGGCGACGGCCTTGGCGTACTCATCGGGCGCCGGGGCGAAACGCTGGATGCGTTGCAGTATCTGGCTGGATTGGTCGCCAACCGTTTGGAGGGCGACTATTACCGCATTGTGGTGGATAGCGGAAATTACCGGGAAAAACGGGAAAAAACCCTGGAAAACCTGGCGAAAAAATTATCTTCTCAAGTTATTCGCACAGGCCGCAGCGTTACGCTGGAACCGATGAATCCTTACGAGCGCCGGGTTATCCACGCGACCATTCAGGAAATTGACGGGGTAACCTCCTCTTCCATTGGAGAAGAGCCTTCCCGCCGGGTGGTTATTTCCTCCACGAATCCGGTGAAGAAAAACTATCATCGCGATCGTTCTGCAGAAAGCGGCGAGCGCGGGGAACGCAGCCGTGACCGTGGAAGCCGGGGCGGCAGAGGCGGCCGGTCAGGCCGCGGCGGATATGAAAAACGTCCGCCACGCGAAAAATATGTGCCGCAGGACGTGACTCCCAACCGGACCAAGGTGGAAGTGGAGGATGACAGCAAACCGCTGTATTCCAAAATTGAAATCGACTGAAAATATGCTGTATTTGTTTGCGGCAGTCTATCAAAAAACAGGAGCAGATGAAAGGTCTGCTCCTGTTTTTTGATATATAAAAGCACTGAAAAATATTCGGGTACCACCCTTTGTTGGGACGGCCATAAAAATCTGAATGATGGACTAAGACAGCTCATATTGCAAAGCTTTCACTTATTTGCCGCCATGATAAGTTTCAAACGCACGAAGTTTTATGCATATAAAGGCACGGATTGAAAGGAAAGGGGCATTCTGCTTCTTTTTATAGCAGCCGTAACAATAGTCCCAGTTTTATTTGCGTTTTTGAAACCAATAGACAAATAAACCAACGGCTGCCACAACTGTAATTCCCACGCCAACCCAGAACCAAACAGAAGGGCCGCCGCTGACAAAAATAGCAGTTGGCCCATCAGCGCCTCCGATTACCCCGATATTCAGAGAAAAAAATAAATCCATTGCAATATCTCCTTTACAGATCCGTCTGTTCTTCCAATTCCGGTACCAGTTCCAAAGAATAATCGTCAAATTCCTGTCCCAAGGCCGTATAGATTTCGTCGTATATTTCATGCAGAAGCGTCATGGATACTACATCGCTTTTAGGTTTAAAATAAATGGAAATCCACATCCGCCGGCCAGTGAGCACCACATCATAAAAAGTACCGGTATATTGAAAATCGTCGAGAATATGATGAGAAATTTCCTTTACTTTATAAACGACGTCTTCCTTGGGGGCAAACAGAAAGATGCTGCGAAAAGCGTCGGCAATCATTTTTATCGGCTGGGGCAGCATGAATAGCGCAATGACGATCGCTACAATCTGGTCAAAATAGGGCGCAATTTTTTTCGCTGGCGTTTCTGATAAAAAAACCTGAGCAAAAAACGCCGCCGCAATTCCCATGCTGCACAGAAAATCTACTTTCCAGCCGTAAATTTCCGCTTCTACTGTAGGAGATGCGGTCTTTTTATGAAAGTGCCGCATCAAAAGCAGCACCAAAAGGCTGAAAAACGCCAGAATAAACTCAAAAGCGGAAATTTGGCTATGATTCAGATGACGGCCGCCCTGCAGTAAAATCTGGATGTTGTTGGTAATTAGCCCTATGGTGACGGAAATGAGCATAAAACCTTTGACAATGATAAACACCGATTCAAACTGGGAATAGCCGTAGGGCTTTTTCTCGCTGACCGGCTGATAAAAAAGCGGAGTTAAAAATAGGGAGAGACCGATGACAATCAGCTCAGCCGCGTCAAATACTGCGTCCATCAAAATAGCCTGGGAGTTGCTCCATAATGACATCAAAAGCTCGACAACGACGAAAGCCATTCCCGCATAGAGGGATATTTTCAGGATAATTTTTTCGTATTTTTGTTTTTCATCCACAATTTCACCTTGCTTTGCATTTTTTTGATGAAGAAGGGGCAAATCTCTTTTTTTGTAAGGCAAGACCGCCCTATAAAGCCAATCGAGAAAATGCCCAGAGAATGAAAAACGCTACGGGTCCTTTTCACCCGAACGAGTCAAAGCCGGCGGCTTTCAGCCATCTGCCTGAAAGTCTTCCAATTTCCAGCTGATCCGCGTACTTACCAGCGCATCCAGCAAAAGGCCGTCAGGTGTGTACTCCTCTGAAAAAATTTTGCCGCTTTCCCGGATTTCGGCGGCCAGCGCCGCTTTTTCATAGGGTAAAAGCAGCCTCATTCGAAGCTGGCTGGGCGGCAGGGCCTTTGCCATTGCCTCCAGCAACCGATTCAAACCATAACCCGTCCTGGCGGAGATTAGTACCGTCCCGCTGCCCATAATGACAGGCATACTTTCCAACTGGTCGCATTTATTCAGCGCCGTGACCACCGGCGTGCCGGTGCATCCCAGCTCATCCAGCAAACGGCGGGTCACTTCAATCTGATCGTCCGCTTCCGGACTGGAAATGTCGCATACATGCAGCAGAAGATCTGCGTCCGCCGCTTCTTCCAGAGTCGATTGGAACGCTTCTACCAGTTGGTGCGGCAGCCGGCGCACCAATCCTACTGTATCAATGAGCATGACGGTTCTCCCGTCTGGCAAAGTCAGTGCCCGGGCAGTAGGATCCAGGGTGGCAAACAATTTATCTTCTGCCAAAACGCCTGCATTGGTGAGCGTGTTGAGCAGGGTAGATTTCCCTACATTGGTGTAGCCGACGATGGCCACCGTTATCACGCCATCTTTTTTGCGGCGCGCCCGCCGGGTGCTGCGCTGTCGTTCCAGATCCCGCAGCTGTTCTTCCAGCGATTCAATCCGCCGCCGGATGTGCCGCCGGTCGCTTTCCAATTTGCTTTCGCCGGGTCCCCTGGTGCCGATGCCGCCGCCCAAGCGCGACAGGGCGGTTCCTTGCCCCATCAGCCGAGGTAGCCGGTATTTCTGTTGCGCCAGCTCTACCTGCAGCTTACCTTCCCGGCTGCGGGCCCGCTGGGCAAAAATATCCAGAATCAGGGTGGTACGATCCACCACAGCCAGATCGGTAGCTTCCTCAATATTGCGCAGCTGGCTGGCAGTTAGTTCATGATCGAAGATCAAAAGGTTGGCTCCCAGCGCCGCCGCCTGATTTTTGATCTGTTCGAGCATGCCGCTGCCTACACAGGTGGTTTTATCCACGGCAGGACGTTTCTGACTGATTTTACCCAGCACAACAGCGCCGGCTGTTTGAGCCAGCTCTTCCAATTCGTCCAAAGATACCGCTGCGTCATATTCTCCGGTATCCACCGCCACCAAAATGGCGCGTTCTTGTTCTTCTTTCATTTCGATCATGATTTCACGCCTTTCTAAAGGTAGTATACCACAAATTTCGTCTGTTTGGAAAGGGGAAGAAAGTCGTTGCCAAAAACAGAGGATGCATAGTATACTGAAAAAATGAAAGGGTGGCGAATAAATGATTTTTTCAGCGAAAAAGAGAAGATTGTTTTTGATCCTGCCGATGTTGCTTTTGGTTCTAAGTGCTTGTCAGAATTTCCCCTGGCAGAGGTGGTGCAGGACGAATCCTTTGCAGAAGAGATATCCACTTTTAACGACAAAGATGTTGAAAAGTAAATGACTCTTTCCGACGATGGATTCAAAGAGGTTTTAAATGTCGTGTGTACTCCCTCAGGAAAACACTCCGTTGGCTGTAATTATGGGTCTGCACCGGATAGCCTGTCTGTCTGCAATTTGGCACCGGATGATCCTTACCTGTTACAATTCTTGTGGGAATGTCTGAATATTTTACCCATGGATAGTCTCCGCAGCGAAGAGATGAAAAACGAAAGACGATTCTTATTCTGTTCTTTCTTTTCAAGATGAACAGATTGATATACAAGTGGCTGTTTATCAGATCAATCGAAAGTATACTATTACCGTGCAGAAAGAAAATCTGGATCCACAATGGTATCACATTTCTGTTGTGCCAGGGGGAGCTTATTTGGAAAAAACTGAAAACCATTTTTGAAAATTTGCCGGATATCCAAATGGAACGGTTCTGCACATCACTGAAAAGCGGCGATGTAGCACAGTTGGCGGTAATATGCTACCATTCGGCTAGGACAGTGCAGGAATGGGACGGGTACGCGTTTGACGAGGTGACTTTCCAAAAACTTGGCGACGAGTACGAGGTAGGTTTGACGAGAAAATATAGATCTTTTCAAAATACTGCAACAACCTATCGATTGAAGCTGAATTGCCTCGATCCTGGAAATACGCCCTTTCCCTCAGGGTACAGCGAATGGCTAATGGATGTGGGGGATGAATCATCTGATTATGATGGAACCTATATGGAGGCGTATAACCTGAGGCAGGAAGACGTGCCGGTAATTGGCCTCCCTTTTGGCGAAACGTTTGACCGGGATCCGGTGAAAATGACGGAAAGCCTGCGGCGCTTTTTTGATTTGGCGGAGAATCCAGTTCCGCCTTGGCAAATGGAACCGTCCTTGCTTTTAGAATCCTTGCTATATTTTTGGATTTCCGCTTAGAAGTACAAACCAACCGGTACCGGAATTGGATGTCCCGATAGGAAATGGAGCAGGCGGCCCTTTATTATTTTGGAATGGATTTTATCCCGAGCAAACAGGGAACAACAGCTTATGACACGGAAAAAGGAATTTTTCGTCAAAGGCATCAGGGAGAGGCGGCCTCCCGATTTGAAAAGCTTGTTCGCTGGGGATGGGAAGAAAATACGCTTGTGCTTTGCTACGAAACTTATTTGGATGCTTCATGATACAAAAGACGAATGCCGCCGAATACCGTTTTGAGAAGCGGGAAGATGGAACCTTTTATTTTTCTGATGCAAAAAAAATAGACTGAAATAGGAAAAAGCCGGGCCTTAAGGTCCGGCTTTTTTCGATTTATCTTCCACAGCAGTGTTTATATTTCTTGCCGCTGCCGCAGGGGCAGGGATCGTTGCGGCCCACCTTTTTGCCGACCTTAACCGGCTCTTTTTTCACCGTCCCGTCGGAAGAACCGCCGGAAGTGGTCATGGGTTTAGCCACCTGCTCGCGGCGAGGCGCCTCCCGGCTGACCCGTACGGTGAGCATCATTTTTACCGTATCCTCTTTGATAGACTGGACCATTTCGTCGAACATATCGGAACCAACCATCCGGTATTCTACCACCGGATCCCGCTGGGCGTATGCCTGTAAGGAGATGCCGCGCTTGAGCTCATCCATGGCGTCGATATGATCCATCCATTTGGTATCCACGTTGCGCAAAAGCACGACCCGTTCCAGCTCCCGCATCAAATCACTGCCGATTTCCGATTCCCGCTGCCCGTAGCGCTCTTTTGCCCGACTAATCAGCGTATCTCGGATATCCGCCTTGGATACATCGTCCAGTTGGCGGCCGTCGTAGACAAAGTCTTCGTCGGAGCACAGCCAGCCGCCGAAATGGACTTTCAGACCCTTAAGGTTCCATTCGTCTTTATTTTCGTCGTCGGCCAAGAAAAGATCCACCGCGTCGGAAATCGTGCTCTCGGCCATCTTGAGGATGGTATCTTTGAGACTGTCGCCGTTTAAGACGCTGGCGCGCTGGCCGTAAATGGTTTCACGCTGCTTGTTCATCACATCGTCGTATTCCAGCACCCGTTTTCTGGTGGCAAAATTGCGGCCCTCCACCTTGCTCTGGGCGCTTTCGATGGCGTTGGAGAGCATTTTGTTTTCGATGGGGGTATTTTCGTCCAGGCCGATGGAATCCATCATGTTAAAGATCCGCTCGCCGCCGAACAGCCGCATCAGATCGTCTTCCAGCGACAGGTAGAAGCGGGTGGCGCCCGGGTCGCCCTGACGGCCGGCGCGGCCGCGCAGCTGATTGTCAATCCGGCGGGATTCGTGCCGCTCGGTGCCGATGATGTATAAGCCGCCCGCCTCTTTGACCTTTTCGGCCTGAGGGGCAAATTCCTCTTTAAATTTTGCCAAAAGCTGGGCAAAGCGGGCGCGTGCGTCGAGAATCTGCTGATCGTCGGTCTCGCCGAAGCCAGTGGCCTCCAAAATCATTTCCTCGCTCATGCCCTCCCGGCGCAGCTGATCCTTGGCGGCGTATTCCGCGTTGCCGCCCAGCACGATGTCGGTACCGCGGCCCGCCATGTTGGTGGCGATGGTCACCGCGCCGAAATGGCCGGCCTGCGCTACGATCTGGGCTTCTTTTTCGTGATACTTGGCGTTGAGCACTTCGTGGGCAATGCCGCGGCGGCGCAGCATCTTGGACAAAAGCTCCGATTTTTCGATGGAGATAGTGCCCACCAGTACCGGCTGCCCTTTTTCATGACAGGCGGCGATATCGTCAATCACGGCATTAAACTTGCCCTGCTCGGTTTTATAAACCACGTCGGGACGGTCGTCCCGCTGCACCGGCTTGTTGGTGGGAATCTCGATCACATCCAGCCTGTAGATCTCCCGGAACTCGCCTTCTTCCGTCATAGCCGTACCGGTCATACCGGCCAGCTTGTCGTACATGCGGAAATAGTTCTGGAAAGTAATGGTGGCCAGCGTCTGGGACTCTTTTTGAATGCTGACTCCCTCTTTGGCCTCAATGGCCTGATGCAATCCCTCGTTATAGCGCCGGCCCATCATGATACGGCCGGTAAATTCGTCTACAATCAGCACCTGGCCGTCTTTCACCACATAGTCGATATCCCGGCGCATGGTGCCGTATGCTTTAATGGCCTGATTGACATGGTGTAGATAGGTGGCATTTTCCATGTCCATCAGGTTATCGATCTGGAAAAAGGCCTCGGCTTTTTTCACGCCCGCTGGGGTCAGGGTGGCGGTGCGGGCTTTTTCGTCCACAATGTAGTCTCCATCCACATCGTCGTGCTCTTCCTTGGAGTCCAGCTCCTTGACCTTGACAAAGCGCATGTTTTTCACCAGCTGATCGGTCATCTGGTACAGGTCGGTGGATTTTGCGCCGGGGCCGGAGATAATCAAAGGCGTTCTGGCCTCGTCGATTAAAATGGAGTCCACCTCGTCCACAATGGCGTAATGATGGCCGCGCTGTACCTGATTTTCCTTGCGGACGGCCATGTTATCCCGCAGATAGTCAAATCCCATTTCGTTGTTGGTGCCGTAGGTAATGTCGGCGGCGTAGGCCTGACGGCGCTGATCGGAGTTGAGGTCGTGGACGATCAGCCCCACGGAAAGTCCCAAAAAGCGGTAGACCTTGCCCATCCATTCCGAGTCGCGCTTGGCTAGGTAATCGTTCACGGTGACGATGTGCACGCCTTTACCCTCCAGGGCGTTGAGGTAGGCGGGCAGGGTGGCCACCAGCGTTTTGCCCTCGCCGGTTTTCATTTCGGAAATGCGGCCCTGATGCAGCACTACACCGCCCAAAACCTGCACCGGGAAAGGGCGCATTCCCAGCACCCGGTCGGCGGCCTCCCGGCAGACGGCAAACGCGTCGGGCAGAATGTCGTCGAGGGTTTCGCCGGCGGCAAGACGCGCTTTTAAAGCCGGCGTCTGCTCCTGCAGCTGCCGGTCAGACATCGCCTTATATTTGTCTTCCAAAGAGAGAACCCAGTCGACAATCGGACGGATATTCTTTAATTCCCTTTGGGAATAGCTACCAAAAATTTTTTCAAAAAGCCCCATGCTATCAAATCCCTCCTCGCGGCCGAAAACCGCTTTCCGGGCCAAAAGCCCGATACTTTTTTATTGTATCTCTTTCTATGCGGATTTGTCAAACAAGCTAGCTCGTTTCTGTGAATTTTTTGTTAACTTACCGATGAAAAAACCGATTTCTGGCCTTGTCCTAACCGGATTCGCCGTGTATACTGAAAAAATAAGTATTGCGGGATATTTGGCAGATCAGATCTTAACATACGGGCTTTGCGATACCTTAAAAAGGAGAAATGAGAATGTTGGGAACTTGGGTCAATGTAGCGGCGGTGTTAATCGGCGGGTCCATTGGGCTGCTGATTCAAAAGGGCCTGTCGCAGCGGCTGGCCGATACGCTGATGAAGGGGCTTGCACTATGTACCATCACCATCGGTATTTCCGGCGCGTTGGACGGTAGGGATACGCTCAAGCTGATTTTGTCGGTTGTCATCGGCGCATTGCTGGGCGAACTTCTGGATCTGGACGGAAAAATCCAAAGACTGGGAGAGTGGGTGGAACGGCGTTTTTCAAAGGGGACCGGCGGGGTTTCCATTGCTGAAGGGTTCGTCACTGCCAGCCTGATGTTCTGCGTAGGGGCTATGACCATCGTCGGTTCTCTGCAAAGCGGCCTGACCGGCGACCATCAGATGCTGTTTACCAAATCCATGCTGGATTTTGTTTCATCTATGATTTTTGCTTCTTCTTTGGGGCTGGGGGTGCTGTTCGCAGCGGGTTTTGTGCTGGTGTTTCAGGGTGGCATTACCTTGCTGGCGGGGCTGGCGGCCCCGTTTCTGGGCGATGCGGTCATTGCGGAAATGACCTGTGTGGGCTCGGTGCTGATCATCGGGCTGGGGCTTAACATGCTGGGGCTAACCAAGCTCAAGGTCATGAACTACCTGCCGGCCATCTTTCTTCCGATTCTGCTTTGCTTATTGTGGTAGCGGAAAGGGCGTGTTTTCCATCCGGGATTGATTCTTCCGGTGAAAGGGTTCCATTCTGTCAACAACCTGTCCCAAACGGCGTTTTACCGCATGTCGGCTTGAAAAAACAGAAGAAAAAGCCCGGATTTTGAAATCCGGGCTTTTTTATTGGCGCTTCAGCGTAAAAAACCACCAGCTATGCTGGTGAGAATAAAATGCTTAAAGCAGAAGACCTCCGATGCTAGAATTGATGAAGGTTCGCCAACCGCA
>Ga0129308_1000988_pt1 | contig 34276 bp, 28 predicted proteins | sample L827metagenome_FD_94440 | JGI IMG/M metagenome (GOLD analysis project Ga0129308, IMG submission 94440) | Ring-tailed lemur group fecal microbial communities from Wisconsin, USA - L827 metagenome | ecosystem: Host-associated > Mammals > Digestive system > Large intestine > Fecal | place: USA...
TAGGAGTTGCCATGGCAGGTGGTACTCCAATTGTATACCCAGCTATCGCAGTATGTGATGGTATTGCCATGGGACATATCGGAATGAAATATTCTCTTGTTACAAGAGACTTAATCGCAGATTCCACAGAATGTATGGCTATGGCTCATGCCTTTGACGCTCTCGTTATGGTACCAAACTGTGATAAAAATGTTCCTGGTCTTTTAATGGCAGCCGCCAGAGTTAACGTGCCAACTGTATTTGTAAGTGGTGGCCCTATGATGGCGGGACATGTACACGGTAAAAAGACAAGTCTCTCCAGTATGTTCGAAGCGGTAGGCTCTTACACAGCTGGAAAAATCACAGCCGAAGATTTAGAAGAATTTGAAAATAAAACATGTCCAACATGTGGTTCTTGTTCTGGTATGTACACAGCAAACTCCATGAACTGCTTAACAGAGGTTCTCGGTATGGGACTTAAGGGAAATGGAACTATTCCAGCTGTTTATTCTGATAGAATCTTACTTGCAAAACATGCAGGTATGAAAGTAATGGAATTATATGAGAAAAATATTCGTCCAAGAGATATCATGACAGAGAAAGCATTTATGAACGCTCTCACTGTAGATATGGCACTTGGATGCAGTACAAACTCTATGCTTCACTTGCCAGCAATCGCTCACGAGGCAGGAGTAGAATTAAACGTAGATATCGCAAATGCAATCAGTGCAAAGACACCAAACCTCTGTCACTTAGCACCAGCAGGTCCAACTTACATGGAAGACTTAAATGAAGCTGGCGGTGTGTACGCAGTTATGAATGAACTAAATAAAAAAGGATTATTATACACAGACATTATCACAGCTACTGGCAAGACGGTTGGAGAAAATATTGAGGGATGTATCAATAAAAATCCAGAAGTTATTCGTCCAATAGAAAATCCATACAGTGAGACAGGTGGAATTGCCGTATTAAAGGGTAACTTAGCACCAGATTCTGGTGTAGTAAAACGTTCTGCAGTAGCTCCTGAGATGTTAAAGCATGAGGGACCAGCTAGAGTATTTGACTGTGAGGAAGATGCCATCGCGGCAATCAAAGGCGGAAAAATTAATCCTGGTGATGTCATTATTATCCGCTACGAGGGACCAAAAGGTGGACCTGGTATGAGAGAGATGTTAAATCCAACTTCCGCTATTATGGGTATGGGACTTGGATCAAGCGTTGCTCTTATCACAGATGGACGTTTCTCTGGTGCATCTAGAGGTGCCGTAATCGGTCATGTATCTCCAGAGGCAGCTGTTGGCGGTCCAATCGCCCTAGTAGAAGAGGGAGATATCATCAAGATCGATATCAATGCAAACACATTAAATATGGATGTATCTGAAGAAGAATTAGCAAAGAGAAGAGAAGCTTGGCAGCCTAGAGAGCCAAAAGTTACAACAGGATATCTCGCAAGATATGCCTCCCTTGTAACATCAGGTAATAGAGGAGCCATCTTAGAAAAATAATAGTAAAATAGAAAGAGGCATAAGACATGAAACCAAAGATGTTAAACGGTTCTGAAATTGTAGTAGAATGTTTAAAAGAGCAGGGAGTTGATACCGTATTTGGATATCCAGGCGGAGCAATTTTAAATATTTATGATGAATTATATAAGCATCAAGGCGAGATTACACATATCCTTACTTCACACGAGCAGGGCGCTTCCCATGCAGCAGATGGATATGCAAGAGCAACAGGAAAAGTAGGAGTTTGTCTTGCTACCTCTGGTCCTGGAGCAACAAATTTAGTAACAGGTATCGCTACAGCTCATATGGATTCCATTCCACTCGTGGCAATCACTGCAAACGTAACAACAGATCTTCTTGGAAAAGATAGTTTCCAGGAGGTGGATATCGCAGGTATTACAATGCCTGTCACAAAGCATAGCTATATTGTAAAAGATATAGAGCATTTAGCGCCTACCATCAGAAGAGCCTTTGAGATTGCACAAACTGGACGACCAGGTCCTGTTCTTATTGATATCACAAAGGATGTAACAGCAGCTAAAACTCTCTATATTCCACAGACACCGAATAAAATTATTCCTTCGTGCGAATATGTTCGCGAGTTAGATATCATAGAAGCAATCAATGCTATCAACGAGTCTAAAAAACCATATGTATTTGTAGGAGGCGGATGTATCTCCGCCAACGCATCAGATGCAGTCTACGAGTTTGTTGAAAAAATCGATGCGCCTGTTGCAGATACATTGATGGGACAAGGTGTATTCCCAGCGGACCATGATAGATATACTGGAATGGTAGGTATGCATGGGACAAAGATATCTAATATTGGAATTTCCCAATGTGACTTACTAATCGCAGTAGGGGCACGTTTTAGTGACCGTGTCACAGGAAGTACAGCTACCTTTGCAAGAAATGCAAAAATCATTCATATCGATATCGATCAATCTGAATTCAATAAAAATGTTAACGTAGATGTAAAAATTGCTGGCGACGCCAAGGTTATTCTTACAATGATGAATAAGCGCCTTAAACAGCAAGACCATAGCGAGTGGATGGCAAAAATTGCGCAGTTAAAAGAAAAATATCCTTTAAAATACGATAAATCCTTAGCAATTTCAGGTCCTTCTGTTATTGAAAAAGTATCTGAAATTACAAAAGGAGAAGCAATTATCACAACAGAAGTGGGACAACATCAAATGTGGGTTGCACAGTACTATCAGTTCAAGTATCCAAGAACTTTCCTGACTTCTGGCGGTCTTGGAACAATGGGATATGGACTTGGGGCAGCTATGGGTGCCAAAATGGCATTTCCAGAGAAAACTGTTATCAACTTTGCTGGAGATGGCTGCTTTAGAATGAACTTAAACGAAATTGCAACTGCTGCCAGATATCAAATTCCAGTCATCCAGATTATTATCAATAACCATGTACTTGGTATGGTACGTCAGTGGCAGGATTTATTCTATGGAAAGCGTTACTCCCATACAACTTTAGCTGACGGCGTAGACTTTGTAAAAGTTGCCCAAGGACTTGGAGCACAAGGTGCAACTGTCCATACATTGGAAGAATTTGAAAAGGCATTCCGCTACGCACTTGAGCTTAAAAAACCATTTGTTATTGATTGTATTATTGATCAAAATGATAAAGTATGGCCAATGGTAAATCCAGGTGGAGCAATTGAAGAATGCTTCACAGGAGAAGATTTAGAAAAGAAAAATAAATAATAAAAAACTAAAAAAATAAGCTGTTGAGAAGGAATATAACAAAAAAATCTATATTCCATTCTTGACAGCTTTCTTTTGAAAAATTTTGGAACCAATTTTTCATTTTTTCATACAATAAAATGAGAGAAATTGTAGATAGAAATGGACAAAATTTTTTTATATCTTGCATATTTTTTATGAATTTTCTATAATGTTTGCAAAAAAGACATTCTTTTGACGAATTAATTCTTGACGAACTGCTAATTATTCGCTAAAATGGTGGTTAACGTAAGAAAATAAGGGAAATATCATATGGGATGTCAACTTATTTATGAAGGCAAACAAAGCCTCAAACTTCAAAAACCAAAAAATAATGCATATACAACTTATCATTATCAGATTGCCTCATTTTTGAGATATCAATCACTATTATGTAAAAATTTAACCGTTTCATATATTTCATTTATATTGGCGGGAACTTTCACAATGAATATAGAAGAACCATTTAAGGAGGAAATAAAAATGGGAAGAGTTTATAATTTTTCTGCTGGACCTGCAGTACTCCCAGAAGAAGTATTAAAAGAAGCTGCAAATGAAATGTTAGACTATAATGGAACTGGAATGTCTGTTATGGAAATGAGCCATAGATCTAAAGCATTTGAAGAAATTATTGGCGCAGCAGAGGCTGATCTTAGAGAGCTTATGAATATTCCAGATAATTATAAGGTATTATTCTTACAAGGCGGAGCTTCTCAGCAATTTGCTATGATTCCTATGAATCTTATGAAAAATAAAGTTGCAGACTATATCGTAACAGGACAGTGGGCTAAAAAAGCAAGCCAGGAAGCAAAAAAATACGGTAAAGTAAATATTATCGCATCCTCTGAGGATAAGACATTTAGCTATATCCCAGATTGCTCCGATCTTGACATTTCCGATGACGCTGATTACGTATATATTTGCCACAATAATACAATCTATGGAACAACATTTAAAGAACTCCCTAATACAAAGGGGAAACTTTTAATTGCAGATATGTCTTCCGATATTTTATCTCAGCCAGTTGATGTTGAAAAATACGGCATGATTTATTTTGGAGTTCAGAAAAACATCGGACCTGCTGGTGTTGTTATCTGTATCATCAGAGAAGATTTAATTACAGAGGATGTTTTACCTGGAACACCAACGATGCTTACTTATAAGACACATGCAGATGCTAAGTCTTTATACAATACACCACCTGCATACGGTATCTATATTTGCGGTAAAGTATTCAAATGGTTAAAAAACCTTGGTGGTTTAGAGGTTATGCAAAAGATGAATGAAGAAAAAGCTGCCATTCTCTATAATTTCTTAGATCAGAGCAAAATGTTTAAGGGAACAGTAAGAAAAGAAGATAGATCTTTGATGAATGTTCCTTTCGTAACAGGTGACAAAGACTTAGACGCTAAATTTGTCGCTGCTGCCAAAGAGGCTGGATTTGAAAACTTAAAGGGACATAGAAGTGTCGGCGGTATGAGAGCAAGTATTTACAATGCTATGCCAAGAGAGGGCGTTGAGAAGTTAGTTGAGTTTATGAAAAAATTCGAGGAAGAAAACGCATAGGCAACCGATTAAATAGAAAAACTAGAAGTGAAGGAGTTTTATCATCATGTTTAAATATAATTGTTTAAATCCAATTTCTGACTGTGGACTTGACCGTTTCACAGATATATATGAAAAGACAGATAATGTTGCTGAGGCAGATGCCATTTTAGTGCGTAGTGCATCTATGCATGAGATGGAAATCTCCTCATCTGTAAAGGCAGTAGCTAGAGCTGGAGCTGGTGTGAACAATATTCCCCTTGATGCCATGGCAGAGAAAGGTATTGTTGTATTTAACACACCTGGAGCCAATGCAAACGGTGTAAAAGAACTTGTAGTAGCAGGTATGTTACTTGCCTCTCGTGATATCATTGGCGGTATTAATTGGGTAAAAGAACATGCAGACAGCGAGACAATCGGAAAAGATGTAGAAAAGGCAAAAAAAGCTTTTGCTGGAAACGAGTTAAAAGGCAAAAAACTTGGTGTCATTGGTCTTGGAGCCATCGGTGTTTTAGTTGCGAACGTTGGTATTCGCCTTAAGATGGATGTTTACGGCTATGATCCATACTTATCTGTAGATGCTGCATGGAACCTTTCTAGAAGTGTTAAGCATGTGACAAGCGTAGAAGAAATCTATGAAAACTGTGATTTTATCAGTGTCCATGTACCTGCACTTGATTCCACTAAGGGAATGGTTGATAAAGAGGCCATTGCGATGATGAAAGATGGCGTAAAAATTATGAATTTTGCAAGAGATGTACTTGTAAATGATGATGATATCTTAGAAGCATTAGAGAGTGGAAAAGTAGCAAAATATGTGACAGATTTCCCTGATGCCAAAATTTTAAAAGGTAAAAATGTAATCGCAATTCCACATCTTGGAGCATCCACAGAGGAGTCTGAAGATAACTGTGCGATTATGGCGGTAGATGAATTAAAAGATTACTTAGAAAACGGAAATATCAAACATTCTGTAAACTATCCAGATTGTGATATGGGAGCAGCAAATTCCATAGCTCGTATCGCAATTCTTCACAGAAATATTCCGAATATGCTTGGACAGCTTACTTCTTTTATGGCAAAAGAAGATATCAATATTCCTAATCTGACAAACAAGTCAAAAGGTAAGTTTGCATATACATTAATGGATGCAGACTCTGTTCCTTCTAAGCAGGTTTTAGAGGAGCTTCGCGCAATCAACGGTGTTTTAAGAGTTCGCGTGATTAAATAAAAGAAAAAGAGGTAGTAGAAAATGAGTGATAAATTAAAAGTAGGTATCTTAGGTGGAACTGGTATGGTAGGCCAGCGTTTCATCGCATTACTTGAAAATCATCCTTGGTTCGAGGTTGTTACAATCGCTGCAAGTCCTCGTTCTGCTGGAAAAACATACGAGGAGGCAGTTGGAGGACGCTGGAAAATGGACACTCCAATGCCAGAAGCAGTAAAAAATATCGTTGTACTTAATGTAAACGAAGTAGAAAAAGTAGCAGCTACTGTTGACTTTGTATTTAGCGCTGTAGATATGACAAAAGAAGAAATCAGAGCAATTGAGGATGCATACGCAAAGACAGAGACACCAGTTGTGTCAAATAATAGCGCACATCGCTGGACAAAAGACGTTCCTATGGTAGTTCCAGAAATTAATCCACAGCATTTTGCCATTATTGAGGAACAAAAGAAACGTCTCGGAACAAAGAAAGGTTTCGTTGCTGTAAAACCAAACTGTTCTATCCAGAGCTACGCACCAGCCCTCTACGCTTTAATGGAATTTGAGCCAACAGAAGTTGTTGCTACAACATATCAGGCAATTTCTGGAGCTGGAAAGACATTTAAAGATTGGCCAGAGATGGTAGAAAATATTATCCCTTATATCGGTGGAGAAGAAGAAAAGAGCGAGCAAGAGCCACTTAGACTTTTTGGTGAAATCAAAGACGGTGAGATTGTAAAAGCACAGTCTCCAAAAATTACAACTCAATGTATTCGTGTACCAGTATTAAACGGTCACACTGCTGCCGTATTTGTAAACTTTGCTAAAAAACCAACAAAAGAGCAGATTATTGATCGCTGGGTAAACTTTAAGGGGCTTCCACAAGAATTAGAACTTCCAAGTGCTCCAAAGCAGTTTATTCAGTACTTAGAAGAGGATAACCGTCCACAGGTAAAAGCAGATGTTGATTATGAAAACGGAATGGGCGTATCTATGGGACGTCTTAGAGAGGATTCTATTTACGACTATAAATTTATTGGATTATCTCACAATACAGTACGCGGTGCAGCAGGCGGCGCAATTCTCTGTGCAGAGCTTTTAAAAGCACAAGGATATATTGAAAAGAAATAATTTGAAATTAATAAAATTTTCGAATTCTTAATCATATAATAAAAAGAAGTTTGGTATCACCTTCTTAGCCAGGTTATACCAAACTTCTTTTTTATCCATATATGCATAGGACTATCCACCTTATAATAGTTATATTAAGAGAAGAAGCCAAAATGAGTATTTACAAATATACTTGCTCTTCCAACAAAAAAGAAGTAAAATAAAACATATTATATATTTACAGGAGGTTAAAAGATGGCAACAATCAGACCATTTTTTTGTATCCGTCCTACAAAGGAATTAGCAAGCCGTGTGGCGGCACTTCCCTATGACGTGTACAATCGACAAGAAGCAAAAGAAGTAGCAAAATTAGACGAGCTTTCTTTTTTAAATATTGACAGAGCTGAGACACAGTTTGATGATTCAGTTAGTACATATGATGATAGAGTGTATCAAAAAGCAAAAGAATTATTAGATAAAAGAATGAAAGATGGTGTATATATAAAGGAAGAAACTCCTTCTTATTATATATACGAGCTTATTATGGATGGAAGAAGCCAGACAGGAATTGTTGCCTGTGCGTCTATCGATGATTATGTAAACGGAGTTATAAAAAAACATGAAAATACGCGAGAGGAAAAGGAGTTAGACCGCATTCGCCATGTCGATACTTGCAATGCACAGACAGGTCCAATCTTCCTTGCTTATCGCTCCATTGAGGCAATTAATTATGTAGTAAATACAAAAAAAGTGGAGGAACCTTTGTATCATTTTATATCGGATGATGGAATCGAACATAATGTTTGGGTAATCGATAGAAAAGACCAGATTGCGGTTATAAAAGAAAGTTTTTCAAATACAGACCAAATTTATATCGCAGACGGTCATCACAGAGCAGCGTCCGCCGTAAAAGTAGGTATAAAAAGAAGGGCAGAAAATCCTGGATATACAAATGAAGAAGAATTTAACTATTTCTTATCTGTCTTATTCCCAGATGATCAACTCCTTATTATGCCATATAATCGCGTAGTGAAAGATTTAAATGGATATAGCAAAGAGTCATTCTTAGAAAAAATAAGAGAAAAATTTGATATCGAGGAAGTTGGATCTACCCCTTATGAGCCAGAAAAGAAGGGATGTTTTGGACTATATCTTGATTATACTTGGTATAAACTAGTGGCTAAGGATGAAATTTTATCAAATGATCCCGTTTTAGGTCTTGATGTATCTATTTTACAAAATGAGCTTTTAGCTCCCGTTTTAGGAATTGGAGATCCAAGAACAGATACTCGAATTGATTTTGTCGGTGGAATCAGAGGATTAAAAGAATTAGAAAAAAGAGCGACAACAGATATGCAACTTGCTTTTTCTATGTATCCGACATCTATCAAAGAGCTATTTGACGTAGCAGATGCAAGTAAGCTTATGCCTCCAAAATCTACTTGGTTTGAGCCAAAGCTTAGAAGTGGCATTTTCATTCACTCATTAGAAGACGAAAAATAAAAATTCACAGCATCTATTTTTTATCTGCTGCCGATATATTATAGATGCTGTATTTTTATACAAATTTATTTTGAAATTCAAAGTTTTTTTGGTGAAAACAATAGAAATTTATACAAAAAATATATCTAAAGAAAAGCAATACTTGTCAAAACTATAGATAAATGATACAATAATTTATAATACTAATAGTAATAATGTCTGATTATCAAACTAGTTTATCGGTGTGCTTCAACAAACAAATAAAAAACGTCACTATATTTTTTATTTTTGGAGTTTGTTTTGGATATTACTATAGATGATGAGGCAAAAAAGGGAGGACGACAAGATGGATAAGACAATTGGTGCTTGGATCAATCAAGAAGAAGTTTATGGGTTAACGAATTTTATGCACGATAACCCACATCATTTACTTGGACCACAGATCGTGGATGGATATTTAAATATCAATGTATATTACCCGGATGCAGTGAATATAAATATCGTCAACGATAAAACGGGAAAAGTATTTCCAATGACAAATGTATTTGCGCCTGGTTTCTTTACTTTAGAGACAAAACTTAAGAGAAAATTTTCCTACACGGTAGAGGCAATTTTTGAGGATGGCAATACGTTTTCTTATAAAGATCCATATGCTTTTGAACCATATATGAAAGAAGATGAAATTTTAAAATTCCAAGAAGGAATTCACTATACAGTTTACGAAAAGCTTGGAGCTCACAAAATTACACTTGGAGGTGTAGAGGGAATCTGTTTTGCAGTATGGGCACCAAATGCGACGAGAGTGAGCGTTGTTGGTACTTTCAATAACTGGGATGGAAGACGTCATATGATGCGTAGACTTCCAAATTCTGGCGTATTTGAGATATTTATTCCTGGTATAGCGATTGGTGAGTTATACAAATTTGAAATTCGCGCTCAAAATGGAGATGTATTTTTAAAGACAGATCCATACGGAAATTACTGCGAGCTTCGTCCAAATACTGCTTCCATCGTTACAGATATCAGCGATTATGAGTGGCATGACCAAAAATGGATGAAAGAGAGAAAGAAAACAGATTCCGCACACCGTCCAATGGCAATTTATGAAGTGCATCTTGGTGGCTGGAGAAGACCAAGTGATGGCAGAGAGTTCTATAATTATAGAGAAATTGCACCGATGCTTGCTGAGTACGTATTAGATATGGGATATACACATATTGAGCTCATGCCTATTACAGAGTACCCATTTGACCCATCTTGGGGATATCAAGTAAGCTGCTACTATGCACCAACATCTAGATACGGTGAGCCAAAAGATTTCATGTACTTTATGGATTATATGCACCAAAAAGGTATCGCCGTTATTATGGACTGGGTACCAGCACATTTTCCAAAAGATGCGACAGGACTTGGACGTTTTGACGGAACTGCTCTTTATGAACATTTAGATCCTCGACAGGGAGAGCATCCTGACTGGGGAACTTATATTTATAATTACGGAAGACCAGAGGTTAAAAACTTCTTAATTGCCAATGCGCTCTTTTGGATTCACAAATATCATATTGATGGAATTCGTATGGATGCTGTCGCTTCTATGCTTTATCTTGACTATGGTAGAGAGGATGGTCAATGGGTTGCGAATGAGTACGGTGGACACGAGAATTTAGAGGCACTTGAGTTCTTAAAACATCTAAATTCTATTGTAAAAGGTGAGAAAACTGGAGCAATTATGATTGCAGAGGAATCTACAGCTTGGCCATACTTAACTCACGACTTAGAAAAAGATGGAGTTGGATTTGACTATAAGTGGAATATGGGTTGGATGAATGATTTCCTTGACTATATGAAAACAGATCCACTCTTTAGAAAAGGTCATCACGGTGAATTAACTTTTAGTATGATGTATGCGTATAGCGAACAGTATGTTCTAGTATTATCTCATGATGAGGTAGTGCATATGAAAGGCTCAATGATTGGAAAAATGCCTGGAGATTATGACAGTAAATTTGACAACTTAAGAGTTGCGTATGGCTTTATGCAATCTCATCCAGGAAAGAAACTTCTCTTTATGGGTCAGGAATTTGCTCAATTTTCTGAGTTTAATGAGGCAAAAGAGCTTGACTGGAATTTAGTAGAAGAGTTTGAAAAGCATCAGCAGATGCAGTCTTATGTAAAAGATTTGAATAAGCTCTATCAAACTGAACCAGCTTTTTATGCACTTGATATAGAACCAGAAGGATTTGAGTGGATAAGCTGTGACAATGCAGATGAGAGTATTGTAAGTATGATTCGTAAGACAAAAAATGCAGAGGAAACATTATTAATTGTTTGTAATTTCACACCAGTTATTCGAGATAATTATAAAGTTGGAGTTCCTTTTGCTGGAACTTATAAAGAAATCTTTAACAGCGATGCAGAGAAATACGGCGGAAAAGGATATATTAATAAGAGAGCAAAACGTTCTAAAAAGGAAGAATGTGATGGAAGAGAAAATTCTATCAAGATTACTATCCCTCCTCTTGGAATATCTATTTATAAATGTAAGCCATCAAAGGTGAGAAAAACAACAAAAACAAAAAAAGAGAAAAAATAATAAAATAAATTTACTTTTATCAAGTTAAGCGAGTAGTCAATTAAATTTTTAGTATCCGTTTAACAAAAATAAAAAGAAGTGATATATAAGATTTTATCGCTTGTATATCACTTCTTTTTTTATTTTTTCAAGTGTATGGCATTGTTGGAGGAAACTATATCTTGCAGAATTATGAAAGGGTAATCATAAATTATTATGAAATTTTTTCTATATCATTAAAAAATAATAAAAAAATACATTTTTTTTAATTTGGTAGTTGAGGTTTAGATAGTATTTGTGTTATTATAATAAAAGTGGAGTATCTGTACTATAATTTAATACAATTTTAGTAGAGTAATATTTAAAGGAGGATATATATGAAGTTTAAATATAAGCGATTTATCGCTTGTTTTATTGCAATGTTTTTTATGATACTTGGAATATATTTTAATTCAAGTATAAGCCTGGCAGCAGGAACTACAAAGATTATTGTTCAAATCAATGTAAAGCAAAATAGTGTGGATATTGATGTAACAAATAAAAAATATTACATTACTCTCTTTAAGGATGCTGAACTTACAGATCCTATAGGAAATCCAAAGAGTGTTACGATTATAAATGCCAGTTCTGGAAAGATAGAATTTACTGATTTACAAAGCGGTACTTACTATGTAGCACAGACAGATTCCGAAGGTGCATATTTAGAGGAAGAGGGTGTAGATGTTTCTTGTTCTAAGACGGATAATAAGGTGACAGTAAAGGATGAGGACGGTACAGATACTGTTGTTATGACATATGATTATGAATATAATCCAAATGAAGCTTCCACTGCTACTACAACTGCTACTGCACAGGCAACAACAAAATCAATTGTAAATACAACTACAACAACACGAGCTACATTTAATACAGTAACGACAACAGTATCTGCAACAAATGTTGTAACAGATAGTGCAAAAACAGCAGATAATAGTCATATTACTTTTTATAGTATTGTTGCTTTATTTTGTATAGTAGCTGCAGGATGGATTGTATATGATAGGAAAAAATCTATAAAATAATATATTATATCGTATAAAGCCTGTTTGTATATATGGCATAAAAAGAAAAGGGATGTAAAAAACATCTCTTTTTTTAACTTCAAATAAAAGTATTGTATTGATTAGCAAATGAAGTATAAATTTATATTTTGGTATTGCCTTTATAATATATTTTGTATAAACTTATAGTTAAAAGACGAAAGAAAATTTACTTCACAAAATAGGAGGATAGGAGATGGAAGTGAAAAAACTTATACTACAGATTAGTAAGCAAGCTATCAGGTTTTTTGAAAAACATGGAGATGAAATTGCAAATAGTATTCTTCATTTTTTTGTCAGTATTTTTGTTGCTGGAATCATTTTACTTGTCGGTTTTCGAATTGTTGCCATTATTTCAAAAGGTTGTAAAAAAGCATTGGATCGTTTTAATATCGAGTCAGAGGTAAAAACATTTTTGCTTTCTTTTGTTAAGATAGGATTAAAAGCTCTTGTAATTATATGGGCTGTGACAATAATCGGAGTACCAAATTCATCGATTATTGCTTTATTTGGTACAGCCAGTGTATCAATTGGATTGGCACTTCAAGGAGGACTCTCCAACGTGACAGGGGGTTTAATTATTTTATTAATCAAGCCATTTCATATCGGAGATTATATTGTTTTTGACTCTTCCTCCATTAACTGTGAGGGAATTGTAAAAGAGATTGATATTTTTTATACAAGAATTTCAACAGCGGACAATAAAACAATTGTTGTCCCAAATGGATTGATTTCAAATGCAACATTAGTAAATGTAACAAAGCAAGATACTAGGCGAGTTGATTTAATTGTAGGTGTTTCTTACGATACGGATATTCTCTATGCGAAGGAAACTATGAAGGAAATTGTCTTAAAAGAGACAGTAGTTTTAAAAGATATGGAGCATGAAATTTTGATTTTTGTGGACAATCTATCGAATAGCTCTGTTGATATTGGAGTTCGTTTTTGGGTTCCTACAGATGATTACTGGAAAGTACGCTGGAGAGTACTAGAAAACATAAAAAATATATTTCAGGAGCGTAATATATCCATTCCATATAATCAATTGGATGTACATTTTAAAGAAAATATATCAAATCATTAGTTGAATGGTAAATATCTATTGTTATTTACGAATTTCTTACAATTCTGTGAATTCGCTTAAAATAATCATAAATAGATATTGTAATTCAAAGTAAACCTATGATATAATATGGGCTAGAAAGAATATTATGATACTATTTCATTTTAAAAAGGAGGAAACTTATGAAACGCATATTTAACAAGATTTTTTCGTTCTTGTTAGTGTTTGTCGTTGCTTTTGGACTTCCAGTGGCTGCTTCTCAATCAAGTGCTGCTTCTACAGCTGTTAAAGTGACAGTGGAAATATTGCAGAACAGTGTTTCTACCAAAGTAAATAGTGCTACTTATTATGTAACAGCATATTCCGATTCTGCTTGCACAAAAGTAGTTACTACGAAGTCAGTTACTCTTAACAATGCTAGTTCAGGTACAGTAACATTTGACAATCTTTCAGCTGGGACTACAAGTACAACATATTATTTTGCTGAATCTAATTCCAGTGGAACATTAAAGACAGACACAAGTACTTTAACAATTAGCTATCCATATGGAAATATCGCTTACGTGACAGCTAACGATAGTACAACGAAAGAGCTTAAGATTCAGAATAATTATTCTTCCGATCCTAATACAGCATCTGCTAGGACAGCAGACGAGAACCAACCACTCTTATTTGGTGGAATCGCAGTTCTTTGTGTATTAGTTGGTGGAGCAGTTATTTTAATGAGAAGAAAACATGTATAAAAAATAAATAGTTTGTTTATCGTATTTTTTATACGTGAGTAAGAAAGATAACAACTAGGATATACATTATCCTAGTTGTTTTTTATCGTGAAAACCATTTAATGTTATTAGAAAAAATATACAAAAAAAATCTTTTTTGCCTATATTTCTGTACTTTTTTTACAAAATATTGTATAATAGCAATAATAGTAAATGATATAAAAAAATCGGAACGAAAGTTATACAAATATACATATTAGATTAAAAAATAATAAAGTCATAAAATAAGTAGAAACAGACAAGGCAGCAGGAGAGAAGTGAATTGCTTTTCTGGACATAAAATAAAAGGAGGGGTTTTCTATGAAGACAATTATTACTGTAGGAAGGCAATATGGCAGTGGTGGAAGGCTTATCGGCAAAAAATTAGCGGAAGAATTTCAAATTCCTTTTTATGACAAGGATATTTTGAAAAAGGCAGCAAAAGAGAGCGGATTTTGTCAAGAGTTATTTGAAAATTATGATGAGAAACCAACGACAAGCTTTTTATATTCCCTAGTTATGGATCCGTATGCAATGGGATATAATTCTAATTCTTTTGAGCTTCCTCTAAATCATAAAGTATTTTTGGCAGTATTTGATGTAATAAAAAAGATTGCCGATGAGGGACCTTGTGTTATTGTCGGTCGATGTGCAGATTATGCTTTGGCAGATTATAATAATCTTTTAAAAATATTTATTTGTGGTAATATGGAAGATCGTATGAAACGTGTACAGCAATTATATGATATTCCAGAAAGCAAAGTAAAAGATCAGATTGTGCGAGTTGATAAGCAAAGAGCAAGTTATTATAATTATTATACAAATAAAAAATGGGGAGATATTAAAAGCTACGATTTATCCATCAATACGAGTCAATTTGGTATCGACGGTGCTGTAGAACTTATCAAACAGGCGATCGCACTTCGTGAGTCATAATAAAAATAAATAAATGCGAATTATATGGTGATTTTTTAATTCGTATTTATCAAGAATTATTAAAATTTAAATAAAATAAAAATAAATGATATTATATAATATCTATAAGAGAATAAATGAATAAGAGTAAATAAAAATATATAAATATAAAATGAATAATATACATTATAAATAGGCATCAAAATCAAGAATGATTATAAAATTCAAGAGGAGATGCCTATTAAAAACCGCCATATATCTATTCGCCAAATGCGTGTTTAACGAATAGATAGGGTAGAAAATACAATTCTTCTTCTTTTAGCCTCTTTTTTGAATAAATTTTACTTTCTTTAGTTTTTTATTTATATATTTTACTATATATTTCCCTTTCATATTTTTTATAAAAATTCAAAAATATGAATTAAAATGAAAGTTGAGATTAAAAAATTATATTTCTATCAATATGTAGAAATATATAGAACTGACTTTGTTTTGCTACAATCTTTTAAAATATTTTTTATTTGCGAATTCATATCAAAACATATAAAATTATAATGAATTAAATTTGAAAATAAATTAGAAAGGTCTTTAATTTTATTATGAGTGATTTAACATATTATGATCAAGTAAATATAAATGGAACCCTAAAGCTCCGAGCTCTCTTATCTGAGCTGCCAAGTTTTGTAAAGGATTTTTTTAGAGGAATTGAACCGACTACATCTATCCGAACGCGAATATCTTACGCTTATGATCTTCGCATCTTCTTCCAATTTTTATTAGAACAAAATCCTGTCTTTTCTTCTTACTCTATGCAGGATTTTAAAATTACTGACTTAGATAGACTTGAAGCTCTCGATATCGAGGAATATATAGATTATTTAAAACTATATTCGAACAAAAATAACGATACGAAATATATTACAAATAGCGAACGCGGACTTTCCAGAAAAATGTCAATGCTACGAAGCTTTTATGCCTATTATTTTAAGCGTGGTCTTATCAAGACAAATCCCACTATTATGGTAGATATGCCCAAATTACATGATAAGGCAATTATAAGGCTTGATGTCGATGAAGTTGTAATGCTACTTGATTATATTGAAAACTGTGGACAAGAATTAAGTGGACAAAAACTTCGTTTTTACGAAAAGACGAAAATACGAGATTTTGCTATTGTCACTCTCCTACTAGGAACGGGGCTTCGTGTGTCGGAATGTGTAGGACTTGACTTAAATGATATAGATTTTAAAAATAATAGCCTTAAAGTAACAAGAAAAGGTGGAAACCAGATGTATATTTTCTTTGGAGCAGAGGTTTTTGAAGCACTCTATGATTATATTAATTTAGAAAGAAAATCGATCCAACCTCTCCCTGGACACGAAAATGCTCTATTTTATTCCCTACAAAGAAAAAGAATCGGTGTTCGAGCGGTGGAAAATCTTGTAAAAAAATACGCCAAACAAATCACACCCAATAAACATATTACCCCACATAAATTGCGAAGTACCTACGGAACAAATTTATATCAAGAGACTGGTGACATCTATCTTGTAGCTGATGTACTCGGACATCACGATGTTAATACAACCAAGAAGCATTATGCCGCTCTTGGAGACGAGAGAAGAAAACAGGCGGCCAAAGCTATTACTCTTCGAGAAAAAAACGAAAAAGAGTAAAATATATAAAGATATATAAAAAATATTATAGTATAAAATTAGAAAGCAGAAAACCAATCGTTGTATTACTCTCCCACTTTCTCCTGCTGCCAGCCATTAACCATTAGATTATTTCGATATATTTCTTAAACTATTTAAAAATAAACAAAATAACGAAGTCAAATCATTTTGAATTGCGATTTTTGAAGTCAACTGATAGTAGAATCGCTGAAAATCCACTGTCGGTTCCTTTTTGTGAGGCATTTTATTGAATATAATGACTATAAGGAGGTCAAGAAATGAATCAAGAAGCAATCGGAAAATTTATTGCTACTTGCCGTAAGGAAAAAAAACTTACCCAAATGCAGTTAGCAGAAAAACTTAATATCACCAATCGAGCGGTCTCTAAATGGGAAACAGGAAAAAGTTGTCCAGATGCATCTATTATGTTGGAATTATGTGATATTCTTGGAATTACCGTAAATGAACTACTCTCTGGAGAAAGGATTACTATGGAAAACTATCAGAAAAAAGCAGAAGAAAATCTTATTGAGTTACAATGCAAGAAAGATAAAGCACAAAAAAGTTTATTAAGAATGGAATTAATATGGTTAGCAATAGCCTTATTACTAACTCCTATTCATTTTGCTATAAACTATTATTATCCCGAAAACAATGGCACAGGAATTGGTCTCTTAATTGCATTAATCGGACTCATAATGTTTATCGTTTATTTTATAAGATATTATGAAATCAAACTCAAGTAAAAAGAGACGCTCCTCCACCAAACAAAAAACCGCGACTTTGGTGGAGGGTATCGAATAATACCAAAAAGGGGTATCACATGAAACATTTATTGTAAGTTTTAATGTGATACCCCTTTTTGCTTTGTAAAAGTCTATTTGCTTTTCAACATTGGGATTAATTCATTTACTGCTTTTTCAATAACGGAATATCTAGAGCTTGAAATGCCTGATGTCTGAGCAAAATTATAAGTAGAGCGAAGGTCAAAATATGCATAGCTAAAGAACGCAAATCCCTTTACTCTGCTATTTTGTCTCGCATTGGAAATCTGTTTCTTCATAAGAGAAGCGTCCAGCCACTCAGATTTATTCGTGTGATTAGAATCCGTCTCTCCCACTCTGTAAGTTCCGATACCAATATAAAGTTTTACAATATTGTTCTTATTCAATGTACTCCACTCAGATACCATTTTATCAAAAGCTGCTGTCTTATGAGTAAAGCCCCAGTATATCTGAGGAATCACATAATCAATATAGCCCTCTTGACTTAACCATTTTTCAATATCGACATAATAAGAATATTCACTTTTCAAGTTATCAATATATCCTGCCGGACTAATACCAAACTCAACATTTTGATCAATAGAGTCAATCATAGAATAAATATTCTTAATAAGCTTACTGACATTTTCTCTTCTCCAGTTAGCAATGCCAGTAACCGTCTTAGTTCCTGTGTATTCCTTTGCATCAAAATCAGTTAATACATTTTGACTTGTAAATTGTGGGTAGAAATAATCGTCAAAATGTATTGCGTCAACATCATAATCTTGTACGATTTCTTTTACTCCGTTTAAAATTAAATTCTGTACCTCTTCTTTGGCTGGATTATAGTATAACGCTCCATTATAAGACAATACATTTCTTTGTTCTTCGCTATTGTTTGAATTATGCCATTTTTTAGCTGGATTATCGGCGGAAAGCGCATCATAAGAATCCTGTGTAGACACACGATACGGATTAATCCATGCATGGAATTCAAGACCTCTATCATGAGCCTCCTCAATCATAATCTTTAGTGGATTAAATCCAGGATTTACTCCCTGAGTTCCAGTTAAATATTTGGACCATGGATAATATTTAGATGGGTAAAGCGCATCTCCCATTGGTCTTACATGGACAATAACTGCATTCATACCATTTTCAACAGTTTCATCATAAATATGATCAATAAATTTTGTAAATGCTTTCTCGGAATGCTCACTATTTTCTACATAGCTTTCCAACTCAAGATAAGAAATCCACATCGCCTTAAATTCTTCATCGTCACTATTTGCCGTAGCAATCGTCTCCTTTGTGGTGGCTGTAGTAACTGTAGTCGATGCCTGTTTTTCAGAAGAAATCGCTAATGTATTTGTCTTATCATCCCAGCTGCGTTTCACCCCAAGAAGTTTACATACCTGCTTCACTGGAACAACAACACGTTTTTCCCCAGAAGAAGTATAGGTAATATTCATCGGTGCAGCTTTTAGTGTTTGCGCTTTGCCATTTAGGGTCGCCTTCTTACTTCCGACTGTCATTTTAAGGGTATTAGAGTTATATTTTAACACCAATACTTTTGACTCCTTATCATAAGAACAGGTTACTCCAATTGTATTTTTAAATACCTTTTTGTAAGCTGCCATAGCGACATCTCCCACCTTAAAAGCTGGAATTTTGGTCATATCAAGTTTTTTTCCCTCATAGGTAATCGTGACTACCTCTCCCTTATACTGATATGATTTTCCGTTGTATTTATAATTTACTGTTGTGCTGGCAGCAGATACACTGCCCATATCTGTCTTGCTAGCTATGCTTACACAGCCAAGCAATAAGCAAACTGAAAGAACAAATGCCATCCCCTTACGTATGATTTGTTTCATAGTACACTCTCCTTTTTATTATTATAATTGATGTTTTCTTTCTATCTTTTCATTATTATAAAATAGATAAACTCATCCACTAATATATGTATGCTATATATATAATAAAATGTATAAAACTCCCATGTAGCTTGGGGCATGACTTTTACTTTTCTATCATACCATAAACTGGCAGCATACATCAATTCATTTTTACAATATTATTAGAAGAAAATATTGTGATATAGCGCTTTTTCTCCCTCTGCTGCCGTAGAAAATATAATAAAGTTGCACGAAAAAATGAGGTATGCTATACTTATGTGAGCAAAAAAGAAACCCTGTCATTTTAGCTAAATTTCAGGGTAATCGAACATTGTGTTCGAAAATAATGAAATTTGGTTAAATCAATAAAATTACTCGTTATATCAAAACTTCAAATATATAATACATCATATGGGTACTCTGATTATTAGCTAGTATGGAAAAACTTTCTATAAAAACAATTTATCTCATAAAAAATGAAAACTTACCTGAAAGGAGGATGGCGTTTTTTTAGTATTTAAAATAACCTAAGAAATGCCTGACATAAATTTATGAAATTACAACAATTATTAAGCTGTACAAGAAAAGCAATTGATGATTACAATATGATACAAGATAACGACCATATTGCAGTTGGCATATCGGGCGGAAAAGATAGCTTAACATTGCTCTACGCTCTTAGCCATCTCAGAAGATTTTATCCTCATCCATTTAAACTTTCTGCCATCACAGTAGATTTAGGATTTGGAAATTTAAATTTGGATGAGATAAAAAAATTATGTCAGAAATTAGATGTACCATATACAATTTTAAAAACAGATATCGCTCCTATCCTATTTGACTATAGAAAGGAGAGCAATCCCTGTTCTCTATGCGCCAAAATGCGAAAAGGTGCCTTAAATGAAAAAATAAAGGAGCTTGGCTGTAATAAAGTAGCTTACGCACACCATAAAGACGATATGAGCGAGACATTACTTATGTCTATGATATTTGAGGGAAGAATCCACACCTTTTCCCCTGTAACCTACTTAGACCGCATGGATTTAACAGTAATTCGTCCACTCATGTACATGGCAGAAAAAGATGTAATTGGGTTCGTGAGAGAACAAAATCTACCTGTTGTCAAAAGTCCTTGTCCTGTCGATGGGTATACAAAGCGAGAATATGCAAAAGATATTTTAAAGCAACTAAATACAGACCATCCAGGAGCAAAAGATAGAATATTTCGGGCAATTATTAATGCAAATTTCGATGGCTGGCCAACAAAGCAAGAGCCAAGAAATCGCACGAAATCAAGACAAAAAACAGAAAAATAAGGAACAAATTTTCGAAACAACTTGTGATATAAGATTTTCTATGTTAAAATAACAGTATGAAATCGTAAGGAGAAACTTGCAGGTTAAAAAAAGTTTGCAAGAAAATAAGAACAGGATGGTGACGACTATGGGTTATGAAAAGATTAGCAAAAAGCAATCACAGATTTTAGAATATATCAAAGAACAAATTTTATCAAAAGGCTATCCGCCATCAGTCAGAGAAATCTGTGAGGCGGTTTCGCTTCGCTCAACTTCTTCTGTACATGCTCACTTAGCGACATTAGAAAAAAAGGGATACATAAGAAAAGACCCAACTAAACCTAGGGCAATTGAGATTGTGGACGATAAGTTTAATATTACAAGAAGAGAGCTTGTCAATATTCCTATTGTTGGATCAGTGACAGCAGGAGCACCTATCTTAGCAGTCGAAAATATTGAGGGATATTTTCCTATCTCTCCTGATTTTCTAGGAAACGGACCAACCTTTATGTTAAAAGTAAGAGGCGAAAGTATGATTAATGCAGGAATTTATGATCAAGATTATATCCTTGTACAAAGCGAGTCTACAGCAGAAAACGGTGAGATTGTTGTTGCTCTCATAGATGATTCTGTCACAGTAAAACGTTTCTTTAAGGAAGATAACCAGTATCGTCTTCAACCAGAAAATGATTTTATGGATCCAATTATTGTAAAAGAATGTTCTATCGTCGGAAAGGTAGTTGGACTATTTCGCTCTATGAAATAATCCAAGCCTATCCCATATTTTCTTTTACACTTTATTACCTCATTTTTTCTTGAATATATGCGATTTTTTGGATTTTACTATTCTCTTATCATGATATAATTTATGCATATGTTGGCATATGTCGGTAGTAAATAGTAGTAAATTGGTAGTAAAATTTAATTAATCGCTAAAAAAATCAAAAAAGTTATTATATACAATTTTTAAACTCACTTTTGTATATAATAACCTTTTTGATTTCTCTATATATAAGGCAATATTCAAAACGATAATTTGGTTTAAGATTTTATTCTAAGTGAATGGAAAAAATACCAAAAAATGCGAATATTTTAAATTTTTGCTTTTTCTTATTAATTAATGTTAAATCTGATCAAAAGAAATTTCTTTTCCATCTCTCCAGATTCTTTCTAAATCATAAAAAAGTCGATTTTCCTGGTCGAATACATGAACAACGATATCTCTATAATCAAGTAAAATCCAGTTTGCATAGCTATATCCCTCGTTACTTTTTGCCTCATATCCAGCCTTATGCATATCCTCATCTACTTGATCTGCAATTGCCTGTACTTGATTTTTATTTGTTCCATTTGCGATAATAAAATAGTCAGCAATAACAGAAATATCTCGAATATCGATGACACGAATATCTACTGCTTTTTTCTCTTCCAAAGCGTGATAAGCAATCTTTGCCATAGCCAAGGATTCGTTTTTTTCGCTCATAGTTTCCTCCTTCTTGTTTTTTGTTTTGTTAATTCGTATTTACGTATATCTTTTTATTTTTCTACAAAACTTACATAATAATCATAAGTCTCTTTCGTCATAGGATCAACGGCGACTTTCTTTTTATTTAAGTAATCAAGAGAATCCTGTAAAATAGTAAGAAGACATAAATCAATATCTTTGAATGCCAAGTCGCGAACAATAGATAAATTTGGAGCCTGGTTTCGATTTGGCTCGATATAATCTGCAATATAGACAATCTTATCAAGCATCGTCATCGCTGGGCGACCAGTTGTATGCCAAGTAATGGCAGATAAAATTTCTGCATCGTTCACACCATATTTATGCTCTGCAAAATACGCACCAAGCTTTGCATGTAAAAGCTCAGGATTTTTTCGTTCAAATTCTTGAACTGGCAAATTATATTTTTTACATTTTTGAAGTTTTTTCTCTGGCAGCAGATGCTTGGCACAATCATGCAGTAATCCTGCTGTCATAGCTTTTTCCATATCAATTCCATAGCGCATCGCAAGACATGCACAAGTATATTCCACACCAAGTGTATGCTCATAGCGTTTTTCTGTCATCTTACTCTTTAGGGCAACTTTCATTTCTTCTCTTGTATACATATAAGCACCTCTCCTACTTCATTTGTGTAAAACTCTACCGAAAATTTTGTATTTATATTTTTTCTTCTTCGATATAAAGTTTATTCTCATTAATATACTGTTCTACTTCTCTCGGTAAAAAATAGCGAATACTTTTTCCTTCTCTCTTCCTCCTCCTAATATCATTTGAAGAGATTTCCAAATTAGGACTATTTAAAATGATAATCTTTACATTATCATACTTATTATCCAAATATTCCACCTGACTTTGGAGGGCTGAAGAAGACATATCATTTCTGCTTGCCACGACGATGGTGGACATATTAAAAATTTTTTGCGGACTTTTCCAAGTATCCAGATGAAAAAGAGAATCTGCTCCCATCAAAAAGAAATAGTCGGCATTTGTATTTTCTTTTCGAAGCTGAGTGAGAGTCTTTGCCGTATAAGACATTTCCTGTTTTTGAAGCTCAAGATCTGAAAACTCAAAATGAGGATTATCCGCAATCGCTAATTTCACCATATCAATTCTTGTCTGATCTGTGATTTGTTTAGAAATCTTTTTATAATATGGATTTTTTGTCGGCATAATCAAAATTTTATCTAATTTGCATTGCTCATAAGCTGCCTCTGCCAACAATAAATGCCCAAAATGGATTGGATTAAAGGTTCCCCCCATAATCCCTATTTTTTCTCTTTCCATTTACTTTTTTCCTTTGGTAACTTCTCACCAGGCAAATAAATCTTCTTATTTTCTTTGGATTCTTTATATAAAACGATTTTTTTGCCAATTACTTGCACCACTTGAGATCTTGTTCGATCTGCTAAAACTTCTGCAATTTCTCTTGGATCATCCATACAGTTTTTTAATACAGAAATTTTAATCAACTCTCTTGCGTCAATCGCCTCTCTGACAGCCACAATAAACTCTGGAGTCAAAGAGGATTTTCCAACCTGAAAAATTGGATCTATTTTCATCGCAAGTCCTTTTAAATAAGCTCTTTCCTTACTTGTCATACTTATCCTTTCTATGTCTATATTATAGTCTATTTATAATAGTCAAACTCAAGATTATATAAGCGAACTGTGTCACCATCTTGAATACCGAGGTCTTCTAACTGTTTTAAAATACCATTATCTTTTAAAAATTTTTGGAAAAAATCAAATCCCTTTTCGGACTCTAAATTTGTATATCCGAGCATACGCTCAATTCTAGGGCCCTCCACATCGTATACATTATCTTCCTCATTAAAATATACAATGACTGGCTCTTCCGCCTCCTCAATATCATCAATTGTATATTCTGTCTCAAATTCAATCGGCTCTTCACTATAATTTTTTAATAAATCATTGACATGCCATAAAAGCTCCTTGAGCCCCTCGCCACTTACGGCGGAGATAGGGAATACTTTCATTTTTTCCTCATCTGATTTATTTTCCTCAAACTCCTCGCGAAGAAGATCTAAGACAATTTCTTTATCTTCTTCGGTTAAAGCATCCATCTTATTTGCCGCGATAACTTGAGGGCGTTTTAAAATATTTGGATCATACTCTCTTAATTCCTCTAAAATAGCATTAATATCAGCAATTGGATCTCTTCCCTCCACGGAAGCGCCGTCAATCATATGAATCATAACTTTTGTTCGCTCAATATGACGTAAAAACTCGAGACCGAGTCCTACTCCCTTTGAGGCTCCCTCTATAATACCAGGAATATCAGCGATAACAAATCCATTTCCTTCGGATAAATCAACAACACCGAGATTTGGCTGTAATGTCGTAAAATGATAGTTCGCAATCTTTGGCTTTGCATTTGTCACTCTGGATAAGAAGGTTGATTTTCCAACATTAGGAAATCCCACTAATCCGACATCTGCAATTACTTTAAGCTCTAATATTACCCAAAGTTCCTGCGCTTTTTGACCAGGCTGTGCATATTTTGGAGCTTGCATAACTGAAGTGGCGTAATGCTGATTGCCTTTTCCGCCTCTTCCACCTTTTAATAAAACAACTGGTTCTGTCTTATTTGACATATCTAAAATAACTTTTCCAGTTTCTGCTTCTTTGATTATGGTTCCAGGTGGTACTTTTACAATTTTATCTTCTCCGCTGGCACCAGCGCATTTTCTCTTTCCGCCTTCTTTTCCGTCTTCAGCGCAGTATTTTCTAATATGGCGAAAATCTGTCAAAGTATTAAGTCCTTGATCTACAACAAAGATAAGGTCTCCTCCCTTTCCGCCGTCTCCTCCGTCTGGACCACCGTTTGGCACGTAGAGCTCTCTTCTAAAGCTTACATGTCCATTTCCACCCTTTCCAGAGCGAATAAATATTTTTGCACGATCTGCAAACATTACTCTCACTTCCTTTCTATTCTACAAAAATTTAATCAAATTTTCTTCTAAAGTTAATCTTTTTATCGAATAAATATATATCTATATTCTCTGATCATACCATATCCTACACTCTACAGGGAAAAATAGCTATGCTATTTTATGATTTATAAAGTATATTTTTCGTATTTTTATAAAAAGTATTCTTAAATCAATGTACTCAAATTCCCTTATGTCCCGTTCCAAAAGGACGACAGGCTAATAATACAAAAAGAAACAGAGGTTGCCAGATGGCATCCTCTGTCTTAAGTCACTTCTATCTGTACTACGCAACTGGATGTACAGAACACTGTTTTTTGCTTCTTCCTTTTCTCTCGTAGCGAACTACACCATCTACTAAAGCGAATAATGTATCATCACCGCCACGTCCAACGTTCTCACCTGGGTGAATCTTTGTTCCACGTTGTCTGTAAAGGATGTTACCAGCTTTTACAAATTGTCCGTCTGCTCTTTTCGCACCTAATCTCTTGGACTCGGAATCTCTACCGTTCTTTGTAGAACCAACTCCTTTTTTATGAGCGAAAAATTGAAGGTTCATTTTCATCATGTCGTTACACCTCCTTAAAAGATACTTTTATATATCGAGAGCCGTAAGCTTCTTCAATTCCCTCTAAACCGAGCACTAAAGACTTCATCAATATAGTGCCCTCTCTGCTTACTGGACCTTCAAAGTGAAGTTCGATAAGACCGCTCTCTTCATCGGATATTACTTTGAATCTATCCTTGGTAAACTGTTCTAATGAATTGACTGTATTTATAACCAAGACAGAAATGGAAGCACAGACAATATCTTGCCCATATTCGTTCTGTCCGGCATGTCCCATCGTCTTAAAGCCTTTAAAATTATGATGGCTATCCCGATAGATGATAATGTTTGTCATACAATCACCAATTAAGCGTTAATCTTTTTAATCTCTACTTTTGTGAATGCTTGTCTATGACCTTGTTTTTTATGGTAGCCTGTTTTTCTCTTATATTTGTAAACGATAACTTTTTTACCTTTTACATCTCCAACTACAGAAGCTGTAACAGTAGCACCCTCAACTGTAGGGTTACCAATTTTTACCTCTTCTCCGCTTACCATAAGCACCTGGTCAAATGTATACTCAGCTCCAGCTTCTACACCTAATTTCTCTACGTAGATTACATCGCCTTCGCTTACTTTATACTGCTTTCCACCTGTTGCAATAATAGCGTACATATTGCACCTCCTAATATATTCTCGCCAAACTACGGTGTCTCACCTTATGAGAGCTTTTTTAACCTCGCTGTGCGGCATCTTCTAAATATTATCATGAATTTTTTTATATGTCAATATTTTTATCAAAATATATTTTGAAATAATGTTATTAGCCTGCATACATGCATTCTTTGAAATATGATTTTCCATCGGAGAATGCTTTTTTTGGAGATTTTATCCAACCAATTTTACCAGATTTTGTTTTTACCTTGAGCATAATAGTATTGCCGTTAATATAACAATGCGTTACTTTTAATTTTGTTCCTTTTTTTATTGTACTAATCTTCTTAGTTGATGTTGCGTTTTTATAAAAATCAATGTTTTTTCTCGTTGTCAACCAACTTAATTTCTGCCATTTCATTGCACCAGAAATAACTTTTCCTGTTTTGGAAGTTCTTTGCAATGTTCCATTTACATATTTATAAGTATATTCATACTCCATGGAAGCCATTGCCCATGACATAGCATAACCTCTCACTGCTAGGTTATCCCCATTTATTTTTATTACTTGTCCGTATTGATGGCATCCATCTTTATATAAAGTCTGAAAATCAATCACCTTTTTTAGCTTTCCGCTTGAATATTTAAACAAGCCACAAACTGGTCCATCATAGTTATCGGCTGAAGCATAAATATAAAGAAAAGGTTTTTTATTTTTCAATGTATATAATTTTATTGAAGTATCAAAATAATAATCATTAGAAAAGCTATAAGCTGTTTTCCCGTTAATAAGTACTTTCATTCCAGAATCACAACCCCAATTCTTGTTCCATATTTTTTTAATAAGAATTTTATCTGCTTTTTTATCCCCAGTAATGTCATACTTTGTATATGTTACTCCTGGTTTTAGAGTATAGACAGACTGTCCAGCCTGTGCTGCTTGAGTATTTATGGAACAAATACAGCATAGTGCAAACATAAAAAATCCCATAGATAACCATTTTATTATTTTTTTCATAGTCTTTCTCCTCTCTTTTCTATCATTCTCCTTATACAGCATAGTTTTTCTTGTTTTTTCAAATCCCCCTTTCATTATTAAAAATTCCCCTTTATTTAAGATACATCATTTATATGTTGATTTTAGTATATAATAAAACCATTATTTTTTTCAATTATGTTTTTTCAAAGATTTTACGTATTATATAAAAATTTACGAAAAAAACTCAAAAAAACATTTTACATTGTCTTTTTGAGCTTTTTTTATTATTTCTTAATCTTATTATTCCATTTACATTTGAAACAAAAATAATGTAAGTAAGGTTTTATAAAATTTGTTCTATACAAGAGATTTGCTCATAAATCGGTTTTTTTACTTTTTTTCTCGTAATCTCAACAAGACCAAGCTTTGTCATATCAACTAAATCTGTCTTAATTCTATCCTGCTTTAACAAGAGATGAAACTCTTTTAAGAGAGTATCCTTGCTTTCTTCTTCCTCCATATCGATAAAATCTACGACAATAATACCAGATAAATTTCTAAGTCGAAGCTGTCTTGCGATTTCTGCTGCTGCCTCCATATTGACACGGAAAAAATGTTTTCCAGACTGTTTTTTTCCAATGGATTTTCCTGTATTCACATCGATAACAACCATCGCCTCTGTCGGTTGAATAATAAGATAAGAGCCAGATTTTAACCAGACCTTTTCAGACAATGCCTCTCTTATCTGTTTTTCCAATCCATATAGCGTCCATAGAGAAATATTTTCTGTCTCATAAAATTCTAATTTTTTCAAATCCATCGGTTGATAAATCATCAAATGTTTTTTTAACTCATCATAGATAAACGCATCATCGGTAAGGATTTTTTCTAGTTGCTGCTCGTTTTGATCTCTAATATCCATCAGATAGGCAGCAGGAGTCTTGTAAATACAAGAAAAACAAGTAAGATACTTTGCTCTCTCAAATAGCTTCTCCATTTGTTCTGATAAGACAAGTAATTCTTTTTTTAATGCTTCACATGGAGCATGCGCTGCATTTGTCCGGACAATCACACCATATTTCTCATCCTTGCACTCTTCCATCATATGCTTTAATCTTTTCCTGTCTTCACTTTTTTCAATCTTATTTGAGATACCAATATTTTTATTTGCTGAAGTAAGAACAATATATTTTCCAGTCAAATTAATATTAGAAGTCGCTGTCGGTGCTTTTTTCTTGATTGCTTCTTTTGATATTTGTACAAGAAGCTCATCTCCGACTGCAATTGTCTGATTTTTCTTTAAATTCAAGAAATTATGGTGTTTATTTTCCAAAAGAGAATAATAACATAAAATGCCATCTGAAATTTCCAGAAAAGCGGCATTAATATTTTTTACAATATTTTTTACTTTCGCAATATAAATATTATTTAAAATAGATGTCTCGTTGCTCGGCTCAAAAGAAACCTCAGCAAGCTTATCCCCTTCACACATGGCGGTAATAATATATCCGTTCTTTTTAGTAATCACTAATTTTCCATCCGACTTCATTTTGCCTCCATTTCTGTACTTGGATATAGTAAAGAGACATAGTCATCCTCCACCTTCATATAAGTCTCTAATCGATGAATCATAAAGGCAATCTTTTCATAAGGATATCCAAGATAATCGCAAAAAGCATTCATAACAAGCTCTGGCTTTAAATTGTTGGCACTTCCAGATACTGTCTTAATAAAAATAGACTCTCCCATAGGTCTAAGTTCCAACAAAAGAGGACGAATATTTTCTTCTTTTTGAGAACGCTTTGTCTTCTTCAATACAATCATTTCTTCCTGTCTAAAAAATTCAGCACATCTTTGTAAGAAAACTTCTTTATGATAATATCCTGGACGAAATGATATCATATAATCAGCTGCTGCCACAGTTGACATCGCATTTTTTGCTGTATCATCTAACTTTCTCCAATCTAAAACGGTAATTCCTTCATTCATCACAGCATTTAATCGATCAATCAAATTCTCTAATTTCTCACCAGATGTAACTTGCGTCTCATCGAGTTCCACATCTGCGTACTCTCCCTCACTTGTCATGCCAATTCCAAGAGGAGAGGCAAAAGATAAAAGAGGGTGAGGACTAAAGCCCTTTGAGTAGAGGACAGGAATATCTGCTCGTTTAAACGCTTGCTGAAAATATCTTTGTACATCTAAATGTCCGATAAAACGAACATATCCAATTTTTTGAAATTTAATTCTTGTTTTCAATGCAGACTCCTCCCTTCCATATATTTGCACCACAGCCTGAACATTTCTGCTTACAATTTGGTGTCGCTTCCCCTTTCATTGCCTTTTCCCACTCGCGCTTTAAAAAATTCTTTGTCACACCGATATCGATGAAATCCCATGGGAAAACCTCATCAAGGCTTCTTTGTCTTATTGTATAAAAAGCAATGGAAAGACCATTTTCATCCATCGCCTCCATCCATTTATCAAAGTCAAAAAACTCTGTCCAAGCGTCATAAATACATCCCTTTTTATAGACATCATAAATAACTTTGGCAACTTTTCTATCTCCTCTTGCCAAAATTCCCTCTAAAACAGTTGTCTTAGCATCATGCCACTTAAAGCTTAGGCTCTTACGATTATGCTGCGCTTTCATCTGATCATTTACAAAATATGCTTTTTTACTATAATCTTCTAGCTCACACATTGGCGCCCACTGAAGTGGAGTAAAAGGTTTTGGTATAAAAAAGGAAGCACTTGCACCGACAGATACCCTCGTTTTATTTCGATACTCTGCATCCATTTTATAGTATGTCATAGCAATTTTTTCACAAAGTTTTGCAATTGCAGCCATGTCTTCCTCTGTCTCAGTTGGAAGTCCAAGCATAAAATAAAGCTTTACTTTTTTCCAGCCACCTTTAAATGCCTCCTCGGCTCCGCTTAAAATAATTTCTTCTGTCAATCCCTTATTAATTACATTTCTCATTCTCTGAGAACCAGCTTCTGGTGCAAAAGTTAAACTGCTCTTTTTTACATCCTGTACTTTACTCATAACGTCGAGAGAAAAGGCATCGATTCTAAGAGAAGGAAGTGCAATATTAATTTTTTTCTCTCCACAGTGTTCCACTAAAAATTCTGTGAGTTCTTTTAACTTAGAATAGTCACTGGAGCTTAGGGAACTTAGAGAAATCTCATCATATCCCGTATTTTTTAGCATATCAAGCGCATATTCCTTTAGCATGGAAAGTGGACGCTCTCTTGTTGGACGATAAATCATTCCAGCTTGACAAAATCGACATCCTCTAATGCATCCTCTTTGAATCTCTAATACAACTCTATCTTGTGTCACTTTCATAAATGGAACAACAGGATTTTTAGGATAATACGTATCTCCAAGATTCATCTCTACCTGTTTTTTGATCGTTGTTGGGATTCCCTCTTCAATTGGCCAAAAAGAATCGATTGTGCCGTCCTCCTTGTAAGAGACATCATACAAGGAAGGAACATACATCCCCTCAATCTTTGCCGCCGCTTTTAAAAATTCTTTTCTGGAGGTCTTATTTTTCTTATGTTCTTTGTATAAATCCATCAGCTCAAAATATACTGTTTCTCCTTCTCCGATATAAAAAATATCAAAAAAATCTGCAAGTGGTTCTGGATTATACGTGCAAGGACCACCTCCAATTACAATCGGCGCATCCTCTTTTCTATCTTTCGAAAAAATCCCAATCTGTGCTAAGTCTAAAATCTGTAATATATTTGTATAGCACATCTCATACTGAATCGTAATAGCTAAAAAATCAAACAGAAACAGGGGGTCTTGAGATTCAAGCGCAAACAGAGGAATATTTTCTTCTTTCATTTTTTTGTGTAAATCAATCCAAGGAGAGAAAACTCTCTCACAATAAATATCATCTCTTCTATTTAGCATATCATAGATAATTTTCATGCCTAGATGAGACATGCCTATCTCGTAGACATCTGGAAAACACATGGCAAAACGAATATCCACCTTATCTGGATTTTTAACAACCGAGTTTACCTCTCCACCGATATATCTCGCTGGTTTTTCAATTTGCATGAGTATTTCATCTGTCAATGCCAGTTCTCGCATTGTATTACTTATCATTTTTACCTCCTAATAAGAAAGGAGGCTCTATTCTTTCTTAATAGAGCCTAGTCTTTCATTTTTATTTATACTGTACACTATATTTGATTTGATGCCCATAAGGTTATAGATAATCTTTTGCATCTTTAAGTAATGTCAATAAATATTCATACACCCTAGCTACAGAGGAAATACAAAGCCTCTCCATAGGAGTGTGAATATCCAAAATATCTGGTCCAATGGAAATAACGTCTAAATCCTTCATTTTTGACGTAAAAATACCACATTCTAATCCAGCATGAATGGAAAGAACAATTAAATCTTTCCCTGTCAATTCCTTATATTTATCTATCGCTAAACTTCTTAAATGAGAATCTGCTTTATATTCCCAGGCTGGATAAGCTCCTCTTACGCTGATGTCTCCACCAAGACTTTCTGTGAGTGTTCTATATTTATCAACTAAAAAATCACGAAGACCTTCTCTTGAACTTCTAGCAGCAAAACAAAAACTTATATATTCTTTTGTTGTCTGGACAATTCCAAGATTAGAGGAACTTTCCACGATACCTGGAGTATCCATACTCATTGTAAAAACTCCATGAAATGCATTTAATAAAAAAGTTAAAAGCTTTTGTTTGCAATCATCGCTAAATCCATCTATTTCTTTTTTCGTGTCTCCTCTTTTTAGAGAAAAAGAGAGAGAAGGCTCTGAGACTTGATATTCCATTTTTATCATATGCTCAAACTGGTGAAAGCTTTTTCTTAGATTTTCTTCGTTTTCTTCATCAAGTAAAAAGGTTAAACTTCCCTCTCTTGGAATGGCATTATCTTTTCCACCGCCCTCTATATGAAGAACAGAAGGTGAGAGGTTCTTCTTTTCTAACAAAGCCAAAAATCTTCCAAGCAAAACAATTGCATTTGCTCTTTGCTTATCGATATCTGTGCCAGAATGACCACCCTTTAAGCCATCTACAAGGAAAGTATATTCTATTCCAGTTGCCTTTTTATATTTGATAGGAAGAGTAGAATATACAGTGACACCGCCCGCACAGGAAACTAAAACACATCCCTCCTCCTCTGAGTCAATATTAATCATGTATTTTCCAGAGAGCTGACTACAGTCAAGTCCCTGGGCTCCATCCATTCCAGTCTCTTCTTCTGTCGTCATAACAATCTCAAGAGGAGGATGAGAAATACTACCATCATCTAAAATAGCAAGAGCATATGCTATCGCAATACCGTCATCTCCGCCAAGTGTAGTTCCATTGGCATAAACTTTATCTCCATCTACAACAAGAGAAAGCGGATCTTTCAAAAAATCGTGCTCACATCCCGCTATTTTTTCACAAACCATATCAAGATGCCCCTGCAAAATAATAGTCGGAACATTCTCATAGCCTTTGCTTGCTTCTTTTTTTATGATTACATTATTCCACTCGTCTTGATAATATTCTAGCCCTCTCTCCCTCGCAAACTGGATACAATAATCACTAATTGCTTTTGTATTGCCAGATCCGTGTGGAATATTACATATTTCTTCAAAATAATAAAATACTTTTTCAGGTTTCAAATCTTTTAAAACTCGCTTCATAATTTGATATCTCTTTCTAATTTTTAGTTTTTAAAGCTGTGAATTGGTGCTGGAATCCTTCCGCCTCGATTAACAAATGCCTCACAGCTAAAGGTATTGACTGGCATAATTGGAGCGTAGCCAAGAAGTCCGCCAAATTCAATTCTATCTCCAACACCCTTACCGATCGCTGGGATAATACGAACTGCTGTTGTCTTTTGATTAATCATACCAAGTGCCATCTCATCAGCGATAATACCAGAAATTGTGGAGGATGTAGTATCTCCTGGAATTGCAATCATATCAAGACCTACAGAACATACACAAGTCATAGCCTCTAATTTCTCGAGAGTTAATGCACCTGCCTCCACCGCCTGAATCATTCTTTGATCTTCGCTGACTGGAATAAAGGCACCGCTAAGTCCACCTACATAGGAGGATGCCATGACACCACCTTTTTTTACCTGATCATTTAAAAGAGCGAGAGCAGCAGTTGTTCCTGGAGCACCAGCGTATTCAAGTCCAATCTCCTCTAAAATTTCTCCTACGCTATCTCCTACTGCAGGAGTTGGAGCTAAGGAAAGGTCAATAATACCAAATGGCACATTGAGTCGTTTGGACGCTTCCTTTGCCACAAGCTGACCGACACGTGTCACCTTAAACGCAGTTTTCTTAATTGTCTCACATAAAATTTCAAAATTTTCTCCGCGTACTTTTTCAAGAGCGCGCTTTACAACACCAGGTCCACTGACACCGACATTAATTACAACATCAGCCTCTGTTACACCGTGAAATGCTCCAGCCATAAATGGATTATCATCTGGTGCGTTTGTAAATACGACAAACTTAGCACATCCGATACAATCTCTATCTTGTGTTAAAATGGCAGCTTCCTTAATCATTTCTCCGATTAATTTCACAGCATCCATATTGATGCCTGTCTTCGTGGATCCAACATTTACAGAGCTACATACTCTCTCTGTCTGTGCAAGAGCTTTAGGAATAGAGCGGATTAAATACTCGTCAGCCTCTGTCATCGCTTTATTTACAAGAGCGGAATAGCCACCGATAAAATTTACACCAACTTCTTTTGCTGCCTGATCTAGTACTTTAGCAAGCTCTACAAAATCATCACTACTTTTACATACACTACCACCGACTAACGCAATCGGGGTAATAGATATCCTTTTATTTACAATAGGGATACCAAATTCCTTTTCGATATCTTTTCCTACTTTTACAAGGTCTTTTGCTTTTGTTGTAATTTTTGTATAAATTTTTTCTTTTACCTCATCGAGAGTAGATCCTACACAGTCCAACAAACTAATACCCATTGTGATTGTACGAACGTCTAGATTCATTTCATGA
>Ga0129308_1000989_pt1 | contig 34260 bp, 37 predicted proteins | sample L827metagenome_FD_94440 | JGI IMG/M metagenome (GOLD analysis project Ga0129308, IMG submission 94440) | Ring-tailed lemur group fecal microbial communities from Wisconsin, USA - L827 metagenome | ecosystem: Host-associated > Mammals > Digestive system > Large intestine > Fecal | place: USA...
ACGGACACGACATAAACGAGCTTATAGAGGTAATAGGAAACATAAAGAAAATGCATGGCCCTATACTTCTGCATGTAAGAACAACAAAGGGCAAGGGCTATACCTTTGCTGAGCGTTATCCGGCAAAATTTCACGGCATAGGAAAATTTGACCCTAAGACGGGAAAAACGCCTTCTAAGGGCAATGTAAAAAGCTATTCGGCGGTATTCGGCGATGTTATGACCGACGCGGCTTCATCAGACAACAGTATTGCGGCTGTTTCGGCGGCTATGGTTGAAGGAACGGGCCTTGAAAAATTTGCACTTAAATTTCCCGACAGAATGTTTGACGTAGGCATAGCTGAGCAGCATGCCGTAACCTTCTGCGCAGGCATGGCATCTATGGGAATGAAGCCTGTTTTTGCGGTGTATTCCACATTTCTGCAAAGGGGCTACGACCAGATAATACATGACGTATGCCTTCAGAAGCTGCACGTTGTGTTTGCCATAGACAGAGCCGGAATTGTTGGGGCAGACGGCGAAACACATCAGGGAATATTTGATTTGTCATATTTGGCGGCAATGCCTAACATGACCATATTGGCACCGAGAAACGGCGCAGAGCTTTCGGCAATGATGAAATTTGCTCTGTCGGCAGAGGGCGCTGTTGCCGTTAGGTATCCAAGGGAAAACATACCTGATTACGGCTTTGAGGAGATGCCTGAAATAAAGGAGGGCGTTGCCGAGCTTGTTCAAAATGGCGAAAGGGCGGCAATTTTAAGCTGTGGCGCTATGTTTGAAACCTGCGTTAAAGCGGCGCAGATGCTTGAAAATGACGGCATAAAGCCCCTTATTTATAACGCAAGGTTTGTAAAGCCTTTGGACAAAAGCATGATTAAAGACGCATGTGAAAAATGCGATTATATATTTACCGTTGAGGACGGAATTAAAAACGGCGGCTTCGGCTCTCTTGTTAACGACATGGTGCAGACATTGGGCGAAAAGAACAAAATTGTTCACAGCTTTGCCTTTGACGATAAATTTATAGAGCATGGAACAAGAGAACAGCTTTTTGAAAGATACGGCCTTGATGCGGAGAGCATTTACCGCACAATGACGGATATTATAAACAAGGAAAGGTAATTTTTGGCTATGGCAGACAAGGAAAGACTTGATGTGCTTGTAACACAGTGCCACCCCGAGCTTTCTCGCGAAAGGGCAAAGGCGCTTATTATGGCAGGGCAGGTTTATGTTGACGGAGTGAAGGAGGATAAAGCCGGAACAAAGGTTGACAGAACTGCCGACATAACAGTTAAAAACGTAAAAATGAAATATGTAAGCCGCGGCGGCTTTAAGCTGGAAAAGGCAATAAATGAGTTCGGCGTAAGCCTTGAGGGCAAAATATGCATGGACATAGGCGCTTCAACAGGCGGCTTTACCGACTGCATGCTTCAAAACGGGGCTAAAAAGGTATATGCCATTGATGTGGGCTACGGTCAGTTTGACTGGGGCCTTAGAAATGACCCTCGTGTGGTGTGCCTTGAAAAAACAAACGTAAGATACCTTACTGAGGAGCATGTGCCGGATAAGGCGGATTTTGCCTCGGTTGACGTTTCATTTATTTCCCTTACCATGGTTATAGAGCCGGCGCTTGGCAGAATGACAGATGAGGCTCAGCTTGTGTGCCTTATAAAGCCCCAGTTTGAGGCAGGCAGGGAAAAGGTGGGCAAAAAGGGCGTTGTAAGAGATTTGGCGGTACACAAAGAGGTTATTGTTAAGATAATAGATTATGCCTTTAAGCTTGGTCTTAATGTAATAAATATCAGCTACTCTCCTATAAAGGGTCCTGAGGGCAACATAGAATATCTTATATGGCTGGACAAAAAGAATAAAGGACTTACTAAGGAAGAAGCATATGCCCTTGCAGACAGCGTAAGCCGCAGCAGTCATGATGTTTTGTAATGGGGTGATACAGTGAAAAAGGTTGGAATTATTCCTAATCTTGAAAAAAAGGAAAGCCATGAGGCGGCGCAAAGGCTTATAGGTTTTTTGTATCAGAACGGCTGTGAGCCTGTAATGGAGGGAAAAAAAGCCGATAAATTAGGCTTTGGAAAAATAGGCTGCACAGAGGATGAGCTTTTTGGCGGAACTGATTTTGTTGTGCTTTTGGGCGGCGACGGAACAATACTTGATATAAGCAAAAAAGCGGCGTTTTTTAACACATCGCTTTTGGGAATAAATTTGGGGCATTTGGGTTTTCTTACCGATACCGACAGAAGCGGCATGGAAAGCTCGGTGCTTAAGGTGCTTAAAAATGAGTTTGTGCTTGAAAAGCATATGATGCTTGAGGCGGATGTAAAAAGCGCCATAGGCGGCGAAAATACTTTTTACTGCCTTAACGAATTTGCTGTTTCAAGAGGAAATATGGTTGAAGTTGGAGTATATGTAAATGACAAGTATATTGACGACTTTTTCGGCGACGGCGTTCTTGTTTCAACGCCAACAGGCTCAACTGCCTACAATCTTTCGGCAGGCGGACCTATACTTAAGCCGGATTCAAATACCATTGCCATAACGCCCATATGCGCACATACATTTTATGCCAGAAGCATAGTTATAAGCGCTGACGACAGGGTAAAGCTTGTTATAAACAGAAGGTCAAGAACAGTGCTTAGCGTAATGGCAGACGGAAGACATATGGCAGACGTAAACAAAAATGACGTTATTGATATTAAAAAGTCGGATAAATATCTTTCCATCATAAAAACAAATGACCTTGGCTTTTATGATGTGTTGAGAGAAAAAATGTTTAATATTGGAGGCAGGTAAAGGTGAAAATAGCAAGACATACAAAAATACTTGAAATAATTGAAAACAATGCTATCGAAACACAGGAAGAACTGGCTTCAAGGCTTAAAGACGAGGGTTTTGATGTAACTCAGGCAACTATTTCCAGAGATATAAGAGAAATGAAGCTTACCAAAATATCCATGGAAAACGGAAAGCAGAAGTATACCGCCATAAAAAGCGCCGAAGCGGGAATTTCCGACAGACTTATAAGGGTTTTCAGAGATGCCGTTATACGAATGGACTATGCACAGAACATGATAGTTATTAAAACCCATAACGGCATGGGCATGGCTGTTGCTGTTGCCGTTGACAATATGCAAAACAGCGATATTCTTGGCTCAATAGCAGGCGACGACACTGTTTTTTGCGTGGCAAGAACACATAACCAGGCAATGGAATTTATACAGAAGCTTAACAAAATTATGAATGCCGACTGAGGTGATTTATTATGCTTGAAAGGCTGAGTATCAGCAATATAGCGTTAATTGAAAAGGAAGAAATAGATTTCGGCAGAGGGCTTAACATACTTTCCGGCGAAACAGGCGCGGGAAAATCCATGATAATAGATTCTCTTAACTTTGTTTTGGGCGAAAGAACAGGCAGAGACATTGTGCGCAGAGGTCAGGAAAAGGCTTCTGTTGAGGCTGTTTTCAGCTTTAATGACAAATCTGTTATAAAATGCCTTGAGGATATGGATATAGAGGCTGAGGACGGCTGTGTGGTTATAAAGCGTGTGCTTACCAGTGAGGGCAAAAGCAGCTGCCGCATAAACGGAAGCACTGTTACGGCATCAATGCTTAAGCAGCTTTCAGAAAGCTTTATAGATATTCATGGTCAGCATGAGCATCAGTCGCTTTTAAATCCTATTAAGCATATGGATATACTTGATAAATTCTGCGGCGCGCCCCTTGAAAACCTTAAAGATGAAATGGCTGAAATTATAAAAAAATATAAGGTCATTTTAAAGGGTCTTGAGGATTTAAGCGGCGATGATGAGCAAAGACAGCAGAAAATAGATATGCTTATGTTCAGAATAGGCGAAATAGACGACGCAAACCTTTCACCCGGAGAGGAAGATGAGCTTTCCGACAGAAAACAGGTGCTTAATAATGCCGAAAAAATCAGAAAGCTTGCAAACGAGTGCCTTAAGCTTTTGTATTACGGCGGTGAAAAGGGTCAGGGAGCCATAGACAGCATAGGAGAAGCCGTAAAAAATCTTTCGGCTATAAATAATATCGATTCCGATTCCGAGGAAATATATAACATGATTTGCGACGCCGAAGCTCAGCTTGACGAAACAATAAAAAGCCTCAGAAATTATGCCGAAAATATTTCCTCTGACGAGCGTGAACTGGAGGAAATTGAGGAAAGGCTTGACCTTATATATCATTTAAAACGTAAATACGGAAATACCGTTGAGGACATACTTAATTACAGAGAAAAATCTCAGCAGGAGCTGGATTTTATACTTAACAGCGAGGAAGAGCTTAAACGCCTTAAAAGCGAAAAGACAAAGCTTTTTTCAAGAATAAAAGAAATATGCGACGGTATGGACAATATAAGAACGTCAACGGCGCTTGTGGTTGAAAGAAAAATTGAGGAGCAGCTTAGAGATTTGGAAATGAAAAACGCCAGATTTAAAATAAAGGTTTCAAGAAAAGATACCTTTAACTCAAAGGGCTGCAATGTGGTGGAGTTTCTTATTGCGCCAAACATGGGCGAGGAGCTTAAGCCACTGGCTAAAATAGCCTCAGGCGGCGAAATGAGCCGAGTTATGCTTGCCCTTAAAACCGTAACGGCAAATGCCGACTGCATAGATACATTTATTTTTGACGAAATTGACACAGGCGTAAGCGGAAAAACGGCGCAGAAGGTTGCCGAAAAAATGGCGCTTATTGCAAAGCAAAGGCAGATACTGTGCATTACCCATCTTCCGCAGATAGCTGCTATGGCAGACAGCCATTTTCTTATAGAAAAAAATGTGCTTGACGGAAAAACGGTTTCGGGAGTAAGAAAACTGGACAAAAAGGGCAGTATAGATGAAATAGCCCGTCTTATAGGCGGAGAAAAAACCGAGCTTGTTGAAAAAACAGCTGAGGAAATGAAGCTTAAGGCGGATGGATTTAAAGATTTTGTGTAACAGGCGGTGATAGTATGAAAATTTCAACTAAAGGACGATATGCTTTAAGGCTTATGACGGACATAGCACTTCATGGTGAGGAATCCAACGTAAGCATAAAGGATGTTGCCGAAAGAGAGGGCATATCTGAAAAATATCTTGAGCAGATAGTGCGTGAGCTGTGCAAGGTGGGTTATTTAAAAAGCACCCGCGGCTCTCAGGGCGGATACAGGCTTACAAGAAAGCCAAGCGAATACAGGGTTGGCGATATTTTAAGGATAACAGAGGGCAAGCTGGCGCCTATAAGCTGCCTTGCCGATGATGTGAACACCTGCCCAAAGGTTTCGGTTTGCGCCGGAGTTGAGTTTTGGTCAGGGCTGTATAAGGTTATAAACGAATATGTTGACAGCTATACTCTTGAGGATTTGGCGGTCAACAAGGTTAAGAAAAACGGCGGTCCGGAATATTATATATAAAAATGTGCCTGTCGGTTTGCTTGCTTTATTTTAAGGCTAAGCAAAGCGGCAGGCTTTTTTGTTGGTTTCCTTAAGGTAACCATACCACTTTAAAGTGCGTACTTAACAGAGGTGATAATATATTTTATAATTTAGCCATCACATAAAATAATGAAAGGAGCTAATTATAATGGAAGATGTTATCAAGTTTTTAAATGAAAATCCTGTGCAGTATCTTGCAACGGTAGGCAGAGATGGAAAGGCAAAATGCAGACCTTTTATGTTTGCCCTTGAAAAAGACGGAAAGCTTTGGTTCTGCACAAACAGCACAAAAGAGGTATATAAGGATATGCAGGAAAACCCTTATATCGAAATTTCGGTTTCAAGCCCTAAATTTGCTTGGATAAGACTGCACGGCAAGGCTGTTTTTGAAAACAATGCTCAGGTTAAAGAGGGCTGCATGAACATTCCTATTGTAAAAAGCCAGTACGGTTCGGCTGACAACCCGATTTTTGAGGTATTTTATATTGCCGACGGAGAAGCCGTAATAGCTGATTTTTCGGGAAATCCACCTAAAAAGTATACACTTTGAGGGTGTCGACTTTGTCGACACCTTCGTCGAAATCTTGATTTCGACGAGTTGAAACAGAGGAATAAACTAAGGGTTCCATCAGCATAAATGCTTTGAAACCCCGGTCAAAGCACTTGCCTTCGGCAAGCCGCCTGCGGCGGTGGCGTTCTCTTCGCCATGCATGGGTTATCCTCGACGGAAGTGAATTCCGCCTGCGGATTCCATTTGGAAAACAATCACCGCCCAAGATGGGGCGGTCGGCAAAGCCGACTTTACGAAGTAAAGTGATGAAAATTTGTTTTCCAAACCTTTCCGCTGTTCAAAAATTATTTTGTCTACAGTCTGAATCCCAAGATATTTCTTGGGATTATTTTTTCAGCCTTGTTTTGCTTTATATTCATTTCCCCAGTCAGCCAGCGAGCTAAGCACGGGTTTTAGGCTCATGCCCGTTTCTGTAAGGCTGTATTCAACCTTTGGCGGAATTTCAGGATAAATTTTTCTTGAAACAAGTCCGTCGTTTTCCATACTTCTGAGGTTGCTGGTAAGCACCTTTTGGGTTATTCCGTTTACGGAACGCATAAGCTCGTTAAAGCGTTTTGTTCCCTCAAGCAGATCTCTTAAAATAAGCACCTTCCATTTGTTGCCTATAAGCTGAAGTGTTGTTTCAACAGGGCAGGCGGGAAGCGGATTTGTCATAAATAAGCCCCTCCTTATAGTATAAAAAAGAATGTATATAATTTATTATACTTAGTTTATATAAAAAGGCAATGACCTATTTATGCTTTATTTTCGGCAGGTCAAGCCTGTAATGCGCCGCCAAAACCCTTATGATAATTGTAACTGCAAAGCCTATAAGCATGGCTGTGGCATGGTCCGCAGTATCCCATAAAAAGGCTGTTGCCGCCGCGCCAAGAAGCGATGCACAGGCATATATGTGCTTAACAAATATATAAGGCATCTGGTTTGCCATCATATCTCTCAAAACTCCGCCGCCTACGCCGGTAATAACGCCCATAAAAATCATAAGAAAAATATTTTTTTCATCAAATGCACCGGCTCCGGCATTTACTCCGTCAACTGTGAAAGCCGCAAGACCCAAAGAGTCAAACCAGAAAAAAAGCTTTTCGTACAGCGCCGAATGGCTTATGCTCAAAATTTTTCTGTTGAAATATATTATGGTAAAAACCGTGTTGGCTGTGATAATTGAAAGAAAAGCGTAAACGGGATTTTGAAACATTACAGGCGGAACATTTCCCAAAAGCATATCACGCACGGCTCCGCCGCCTACGGCTGTGGCAAGGGCAAGCATGTTTATGCCGAAAATGTCCATATTTCTGCGTATTCCTATCATTGCACCCGAAACGGAAAAGGCGATTGTTCCGATAATATCCATTATCAATATAAATGTCTGTGTCATAACTTCCTCCAAAACGGCAAGCTGCTGATTACTTAAAAAACAATATAAAAGGCATGTTTTCCAATGAAATTATTTGCCTATTCTTATAAAATGATTACATTGGTGTTGCAAATGCCATTTTTTTAATTATAATATATTGTTATAGTAGTAGCAAGTTTTATTGTTTAAGTATCAGGAGGTATACAGATGGTAACTAAAGTAACGGATTCTATTATATACGTGGGCGCAAATGACCACGACATTGACCTGTTTGAGGGCATGTACAAGGTGCCTAACGGCATGGCATACAATTCATATGTTATTGTTGACGATTTTGTGGCAGTAATGGATACAATAGATATACATAAAACAGAGGAATGGCTTGGAAATATTGAGGAGGCGCTTGGCGGCAGAGGTGTTGATTATCTTGTTGTTCAGCACATGGAGCCTGACCACTCCGCTTCAATTAAGGCATTTGTTGAAAAATATCCTAATGCGCAGGTTGTGGGCAATGTGAAAACCTTTAACATGATAGCTCAGTTTTTCCCTGACATGGTTATTGAAAACAAAAAGCTTGTTGCCGACGGCGACAGCATTGACCTTGGACAGCACAAATTAAACTTTGTTTTTGCGCCTATGGTTCACTGGCCTGAGGTTATGGTTACATACGAAAGCACAGACAAGGTGCTTTTTACGGCTGACGGTTTCGGAAAATTCGGCGCTCTTGACGTTGAGGACGATGATTGGGCGTGCGAAGCAAGAAGATACTATTTCGGCATAGTTGGAAAATACGGCAACATGGTTCAGAATCTTCTTAAGAAAGTGGTTAAGCTTGACGTACAGTGTGTATGCCCGCTTCACGGCCCTGTGCTTAAGGAAAACCTTGCGTACTATTTCAACCTTTACAACACATGGTCGGCATATAAGGCTGAAAGCAAGGGAGTATGCGTTTGCTACACATCGGTTTACGGAAACACAAAGCAGGCGGCAGAGCTGCTGTGCAGAAAGCTTGAGGAGGAGGGCGTTCCTAAGGTTGTATGCACAGACCTTGCAAGATGTGATATGTCAGAGGCTGTTGAGGACGCTTTCAGATATGACACACTTGTGTTGGCAACAACAACATATAACGCTGACATGTTCCCGTTTATGAGAACATTTATTGAAAACCTTGTTGAAAGAGGCTACAAGAACAGAAAGTTAGCCTTTATAGAAAACGGCTCATGGGCGCCTATGGCTATGAAGGCTATGAAGGAAGCCTTCAAAAACAGTGTTGGCATTGAAATTGCCGAAAACAACATAACTATAAAGTCTGCCCTTAACGCCGAAACAACTGCCGCTGTTGAAGCCCTTGCAAAAGAGCTTGCTTCAGCCTACAAAGAGGAAAAGCCGGCTGAAAAGGCAAAGAAAGAGGAAAAGGCTGCGCCAAAGAAAAAATTTGTGTGCAAGATATGCGGCTATGTGTATGAAGGCGACGAGCTGCCTGCCGATTATGTATGCCCGCTTTGCAAACAGGGCGCCGACATGTTTGAGGAAAAGCCGATTGAAGATGCAAAGAAAGAAGAAAAGGCTGCGCCAAAGAAAAAATTTGTGTGCAAGATATGCGGCTATGTGTATGAAGGCGACGAGCTGCCTGCTGATTATGTATGCCCACTTTGTAAACAGGGAGCCGACATGTTTGAGGAAAAGCTTGATTGATATTTAAAGCATTATTTAAAACAATAGGAATATAATATATAAAGACGGAGAACTTAAATAAAAAGCTTTCCGTCTTTTTTATTATAAAGGTATTGACAATTCCCAGTAATTTAGTATAATTAAATCATAGTAATCATATAGGAATTAAAAGTGAATATTGATAAAACAACTGCTGAAAAATGGCTTAATTCAGGCATTTTAACATAAAGTAGCATAAAGTCATATGCTGAATAAAACGCCTTTATAGACAGGGGCATAAATAATACAGCGAAAAAAAGCCCCTGTAAAAGGGGCAAAGGCTTACTGCTGTTTCTTGGTTTTGTAAGGTGTTTTTGACTGAGCTACCTTCAGGTTTGAAGAATATGTTGCCGTTGACTGTCTGTCATAAAGCCAGTGAATAAAATCATCTGCCAGTTCACGGTTATGTTCATCCAAAGCTGAATAAAGTGTTTTGAGATTTTCAAAATTTTCAGGATAGTCTCTCTTGGAGTAAGGGTTTCTTATATCATTTACGCAGAAAAGATAGTCCATAGAAACATCAAAGAATTCAGCGATTTTCTTCAAATCGCTCATGGACGGCTCATTTCTTCCCGATTCGTAATTTGATATAGCAGTTGCTCCGTAATTAAGAACGTGTGCAAGGGTCTTTTGATCAATTTTTCTTTCGTTTCTTAAGTTTTTGAGTCTGTCTTTAAATTCCATAGGGTTACCTCTGATAAAATATTTGATTTTAGTGATAATAGTATTGTTTTTTAAGATAAAATTTATTACAGCTGATATGCTGACTTTTATTATATTATCAAATGGTGAATTTTTTATACTGTATCACGAAAAAAGAAATGAACATCACAAAAAAAGAAATAAAGGAGAATGTGTATGGAAAGATTAGTTTATTTGGATAATGCGGCAACAACACCTGTAAGGGGAGAGGTTCTTGAAGCTATGCTGCCTTATTTTAGAGAAAAGTTCGGAAATGCGTCAAGCGTATATTCACTGGGAAGGGAAAGCAAAAAAGCCCTTGAGGAAGCCAGAGAAACAATAGCGTCATATTTTGGCGCAAAAAAGGACGAAATTTTCTTTACATCATGCGGAAGTGAAAGCGACAACTGGGCAATAAGAGGAATTGCCTATGCCAATAAAAATAAGGGAAAGCATATTATAACAACTTCCATCGAGCATCATGCGGTTCTGCACACATGCCAGCAGCTTGAAAAAGAGGGCTTTGAGGTTACTTATCTTCCTGTTGACAAATATGGCGTAGTTGAGCTTGAAACATTAAAAAATGCCGTAAAAGATGACACAATTCTCATTACGGTTATGATGGCAAACAATGAAATAGGCACAATAGAGCCTATAAAGGAAATTGGCGCATTTGCAAAGGAAAAAGGCATAGTTTTCCACACAGACGCTGTTCAGGCGGCAGGACACATAAAAATTGATGTAAACGACATGAACATTGACCTTATGTCCGTATCGGGTCATAAGCTGGGCGCACAGAAGGGTGTAGGCGTGCTTTATATAAGAAAAGGCACAAGAATTGAACGCTTTATGCAGGGCGGCGCACAGGAGAGAAATATGAGAGCCGGAACGGAAAATATTCCTGCTATTGTGGGCTTGGCAAAGGCGGTTGAAATTTCATGTTCTTCGGTTGAGGAGGAAAATGAACGCCTTACAGCCTTAAGAGATAAGCTTATTGACGGTATTCTTGAAAAAATACCTTACAGCCACCTTAACGGCCACAGAACACAAAGACTGCCGGGAAACTGCAATATTTCCTTCGACTTTGTTGAGGGCGAGTCAATACTTATGCTTCTTGATATGAAGGGCATATGCGCTTCAAGCGGCTCTGCCTGCACATCGGGCAGTCTTGACCCAAGCCATGTGCTTTTGGCAACGGGCTTAAAGCATGAACAGGCTCACGGCTCAATAAGATTTACTTTGGGCTATCAGAATACAGAGGAAGACGTTGAGGCGGTATTAAAAGAACTTCCGCCTATTATAGAAAGACTTAGAAGCATGTCGCCGTTATACGATGAATTTATGAAAAAAGGAGAGTAATATATATGGAATACAGCGCAAAGGTAATGGATCATTTTATGAACCCAAGAAATATGGGAGAAATTCCTGATGCCAGCGGCTCAGGTACAGTTGGAAACGCTAAATGCGGAGATATTATGAAAATTGACTTAAAAATAGAGGACGGAATTATTAAGGACGCCAAGTTTAAAACCTTCGGCTGCGGCGCGGCAATAGCCACAAGCAGTATGGCAACAGAGCTTGTAAAGGGAAAAACAATTCAGGAGGCCATAAAGGTTACAAACAAGGCTGTTATGGAGGCTCTTGACGGACTTCCGCCGGTAAAAATTCACTGTTCACTTTTGGCAGAGGAAGCCGTAAATGCCGCTTTGTGGGATTATGCCGACAAAAACGGAATTGTTATTGAGGGTCTTAAGAGAATGGAGCATTCAGACGAGGTTTGATATAAGCAAAAGGCAAAAAGGCGGAAACGTGAGTTTTCGCCTTTGGTTTTATGCTATTTCTGCTCAAAAAGTATTTGCCAGCCTACTATGGAAAGCTCAAGGCCAAGTATGAAAACATGATGCCTTACAGATGACACAGGGTCAAGCAAAAGCAGTATTCCCAGCCATATTTCAACTATGGAATGTACGGCATATTTTAAAAATGGCTTTTTTTCGGCAAAGCTGTAAATAGATTTGTTAAGTGTTTCAGAGCCCTTTATTAAGCCTAAAATGCCCCAAAAGCTGCCTATAAGGTTGTCGGCAGACTTATGGTGCCATAAAATAACGCCGCCCAGAATAAAGAAAACTATTCCGCTTGCCATAAGCTTTGTTTCCTTTTGAAGAAACTCTTTTGTAATAAAGCTTCGAGCAATATCGTTTGTGCCTATTGCCAGCATTATTATGCCCAGTATGAAGGGCAGAAGGCTGTGAACCTGTTTTGTGAACAAAAGACAGGCAATGCCGGAAAATATAAGCATAAGGGCAAAGGTGTGCTTTATTTTTAAACTGACATTGGGCAGCTGCTTTTTTTGGTGTGCCTTAGGCATAGGTGAATTTAAAATTATATTTTTAAGTTTTTCGTTGGGCATCATATAATCATCCTTATCTTAAAGTGAAAATAACTAACCGTGTTAGCTTTTTAAGCGTAAAAAAATATTAATTGTTACTCATAAAGCTGCTGTATATTTTTTCCTGTATTCTTATATAGTTTTTAGCATCGTCAGGCCCAAGGCTTTTCAGCATGTCGGAAATATAAAAAATTGCCTCTTTCCGTATTTCATTTATTATTCGGCTACCTTCGGCTGTAATTTTTACAATTACCTGTCGGTTGTCATCAGGGTCTTCGGTGCGTTTAATAAGCTTTTTTTCTTCCATGTACTTAAGCAGTGTGGCAATGCGGGCTGTACTTACAGCCAGCTTTTCGCTTAATTCCTTGGGATGCACGGCTTTGTTATGCTCATTAAGATAGTTGAGAACGAAGAAAGCACCTTTATTAATTTTTGATATTTGCTGAGAGGCAGGAACCTGAAGAAGCTTTGCTTTTATATTTAAAAGCTCTCCTGCAAGCATTTCATAATACATTTTTATCACCTTTATTTTACCTAACTTTGTTAGGTATTATATATTTAATAAATACGCTTGTCAAGGCGCAAAATACTCATAAATAAAATGAGTTGAATAAGGATTTTTAATAAGTTATAATAAATTACAATGCGGAAAAATATTTTTTCAAGGAGAAAAATATGGAAAAGAAAAAAGTGCTTGTAGGTATGAGCGGCGGAGTGGACAGCTCTGTGGCAGCGTATCTGCTTAAGGAACAGGGATATGATGTAATTGGGGCAACCTTGCACATGTGGCAGGAAATTGAGGGCGAAAGCCGCTGCTGCGGCGTTGACGCCATTGAGGACGCCAGAAGGGTTGCGGACATGCTTGAAATACCATTTTATGTGCTTAATTTTAAAAATGAATTTAAGAAAAAGGTTGTTGACTATTTTTTTGAGGACTATAAAAACGGACGCACGCCCAATCCGTGTATTCAGTGCAACAGATATGTTAAGTGGGAGGCGCTTTACCAAAGAGCCAAGGAACTTGGGGCAGAGTATATTGCCACAGGTCATTATGCCAGAATAGCAAAGCACCCCGAAACAGGCAGATTCTGCATTGAAATGTCTGCGGCAGCGGCAAAGGACCAGACCTATGTGCTTTATAACCTTACACAGGAGCAGCTTGAGCATACCCTTATGCCATGCGGAGAGTATACAAAGGAAGAAATAAGGGCAATAGCCGAAAAAATAGGCTTAAGGGTTGCGGATAAGCCTGACAGTATGGAAATATGCTTTATTCCAGACAACGATTATGTAAGCTTTATAGAGCGCAACTATAAATATAAGCCAAAAGAGGGAAATTTTGTTGATATGTCGGGAAATGTGCTGGGAAAGCATAAGGGCATAATCAACTATACGGTGGGTCAGAGAAAGGGCCTTGGAATTGCCTTTGGCAAGCCTATGTATGTAAACAGAATCCTTCCCGAAAAAAATCAGGTGGTGCTTGGCAGCAACGACGACCTTTTTGAAAGAGAAGTGTATGCCGAAAATATAAATTTTGTGGCATGGGAAAGCATTGAAGGCGAAAAGCGTGCTAAAGCGAAAATAAGATATGCCCATAAAGCGGCAGACTGCACCGTAAGCCTTACCGATGGTGGACTTTTAAAATGCACCTTTGACCAAAGCCAGAGGGCGGCAACACCGGGACAGGCTCTTGTGGTTTATGATGAAAACGGCTTGGTGCTTTGCGGAGGAACAATTATAAAACCCAAAAATTAGACTTGCAATATTTGTAGAACATTGGTATAATTTTCTTTGTCTTTATTACAAATACAAATGTGTTTAATAAACAAACTGCTGCATTTAAGGAGGAAGGCTTCAAATGGATTTTGAATTTAAAACAATAGAAAATGAAGATGTTGAAGTGGCGCAGGCAATAAAAGCCGAGCTTAACAGACAGAGAGCAAATATAGAGCTTATTGCTTCCGAAAACTTTGTTTCACCTGCCGTTATGGAGGCTATGGGTACGCCGCTTACAAATAAATATGCCGAAGGTTATCCGGGAAAGCGTTATTACGGCGGCTGCGCAAAGGTTGATATAGTAGAAAACCTTGCAATAGAAAGAGCTAAAAAATTATTCGGCTGTGAGCATGTAAATGTTCAGCCACATTCAGGCGCTTCGGCAAATACAGCGGTTTATTTTGCACTGCTTAAGCCGGGCGATACAATTTTGGGTATGAACCTTGCCCACGGCGGACATCTTTCACACGGCTCACCTGTTAATATTTCGGGCAGCTACTTTAATGTTGTGCCTTACGGCGTAAGCGATGACGGCTTTATAGATTATGACGAAATGGAAAGAATTGCAAAGGAAGCAAAGCCAAAGCTTATTGTTGCGGGAGCCAGCGCATATGCAAGAACCATTGATTTTGAAAGAATAAGCAAAATAGCAAAATCTGTGGGCGCATATATGATGGTTGATATAGCGCATATTGCAGGTCTTGTTGCCGCAGGCTATCACCCATCTCCTGTTCCATATGCCGATGTTGTTACAACAACAACGCATAAAACCCTCAGAGGCCCACGAGGCGGTATGATTATGTGCAAGGCAGAGCTTGCAAAGGCTATTGATAAGGCTGTTTTCCCTGGAACACAGGGCGGCCCGCTTATGCATATTATTGCGGCAAAGGCGGTTTGCTTTAAGGAGGCGCTTCAGCCTGAATATAAGGAATATATCGGTCAGGTGGTTAAAAACGCTTCAGCACTTGCAAAGGCGCTTATTAATAGGGGAATAAACATTGTTTCGGGCGGAACAGACAACCATCTTATGCTTGTTGACCTGAGAAGCCTTGGTCTTACAGGCAAAGAGGCTGAAAAAATGCTTGACGAGGTATGCATTACCTGCAATAAAAACACAATTCCAAATGACCCTCAGTCTGCCTTTGTAACAAGCGGCGTGCGTATAGGAACACCTGCCATTACAACAAGAGGCTTTAAGGAAGAGGATATGGAGGAAATAGCCGATATTATTGCCATGACACTTAAGGATTTTGAGGCAAATAAGGAAGAGGCAAAGAGAAGAGTAAAGGCGCTTACAGACAAATATCCTTTATATTGATATAAATGCAAAAAAATATGTCATTCTGAACTTAAGAGAGAATCTGAGTTCAGGATGACATTTTTTAATCTTATTTTGAAAAATCAACATATATGTAGCCATAGTAATATGTAAAAAGCGATATGGCTATTAAAATGAGATTGTATGCTGAAATAAGTGTAAATAAAAGCCTTTCCTTGCTTTCAAAGGTTCTTTTAAGATTGTTCTGAAAAACATCGTAAAATATTGCGGGAACATTGAAGCCGCCGCCTATAAAAAGTATCCATTTAACAGGCGTCCATGGAACAATAAAGCCAAGTATTATCATAGCGGGAAAATAGCGGCCCGATATGTGATAATGACGCCAAACGGTGTCGTTTTCTTCTTTTATCTGACTGATATATTCCTCGGCGGCGCCTACTGAATTTTCAGTGCATAAGGCGTCAATTTTTTTGTGAACAAAATAAGCCGCAGCAAAACCCAAAAGCCATAAAATAATTTCTATAATGGAAAACATATGTATACCCTCCCTTAAGCTATATAAATTATTATATAATAGATAAAAATTATGTCAACAAATCAAATGTAAAAGCTGAAAATGACCTCATGCTTTTGAACATGAAGTCATTTTTTTTCGCTATAACATGCCTATTATATTTTTTTGATAATGTTTTTATATATTTTAGTCATAAAGAAGCAGCATATTGAAACGCTTACTACTTCGGCAATAGGGAATGACCACCACACGTTTGCCAGTACGTCTGTTTTGGAAAGCAGAAAGGCAACGGGAAGCAGAACTATAAGCTGACGGGTAAGGGAAACCAACAGAGAGTAAAAGCCCTTGCCGAATGCCTGAAATACAGCGTTCATTATTATGCTGAAGCCTGCCAATATAAAATGTATGCTTATTATTTTAAGGGCAGGTATGCCTATTTCAAGCATATTTTCAGAGGCGTCAAAAATCATAAGTATTTGGTAAGGCAGTATCTGGAATGCCGCAAGACCAAGCGCCATTATGGTTACAGCCGCAACTATACTCAGCTTAATGGTTTTAATTATTCTGTCTTTGTTGCCTGCGCCGTAGTTGTAGCTTATTATAGGCACCATGCCGTTGTTTAAGCCCAAAACAGGCATTATAACAAAGCTTTGAAGCTTAAAATATACTCCGAATACAGCAGTTGCCGTTGATGAAAAGGCAAGCAGTATGTTGTTCATGCCAAAGGTCATAACGGAGGAAACAGACTGCATTATTATTGAAGGAAAGCCTACGGAATATATTCTTTTTATGGCGTGTATGTCGGGCTTAAAGCATTTAAGGCTTATGGAAATTTCTTTGTTTGCTTTTATATTAAGGAAAAGACCCAAAAGCATGGCTATTATCTGCCCCATAACTGTTGCCAGTGCAGCGCCTGCAACGCCCATTGCCGGAAAACCGAAATATCCGAATATGAATATAGGGTCAAAAATAATGTTTATAACTGCGCCTGTAATTTGGGTTATCATTGAAAAAAATGCTTTGCCTGTGGACTGGAGAAGTCTTTCCATTGTTATCTGAAGAAAAAGACCAAAGGAGCCTATAAGGCATATTTTTATGTATGTTTCGCCGCCTTCTATAATTTCCGCAATATCCGTCTGAGCCTTATAATAAAAGCCGGAAAGCGCAAGGCCAAGCACAAGTATAACTATGTAGCTTAAAAAAGCAAGAAATATGCCGTTGTTGGCGGCAAGGTCAACGTCCTTTTTGTTTTTTTCGCCAAGGCTGCGTGAAAGATATGCGTTCATACCTACGCCTGTTCCAACGCCTACGGCAATCATAAAATTCTGTATGGGAAAGGCAAGTGAAACGGCAGTTAAGGCGTTTTCGCTTACTCTTGCCACAAAAAGGCTGTCTACAACATTGTACATTGCCTGCATAAGCATTGATATAACAAGGGGCAGCGACAAAGAAAGCAGAAGCTTATTTACGGGCATTGTGCCCATTTTATTTTCCTTTAACAGGGTATCCATTTGTAAATCTCCTTAGGTATCAGTTTTGTTTTTTGTATACGCGCATATAAAGTATAGCATAACAAAATATAATGTAAAGACAAAAAAACAGTCTTACATATGTTATGCTAAGATGAGATATTGACTATTGATATAAAAAATGTAAGAATTAAATAATGAAAATGTTTACAGCACAAGGACGTGCGGCTTTTAAGCTGTGCCTTGTGCTTTTTTATTTTGAAAGGAGATGAAAGTATATGGCGGCTTTTGAAAAAGTGAAATCGGGAATACCGTCACTTGATGAAATTGTTGACTTTATACGTCTTGGAGATAATGTTGTTTTTCAGATTTCAAGCATAGATGAATTTTGCTATTTTGTTGAGCCTTTTGTAAAGCAGGCTGTTGAGGACAAAAGAAATTTAATTTACATTCGCTTTGCAAAGCACAAACGCCTTGTGGAGGAGGGTGTGGCAAAGGAATTCTGCCTCAATCCAGAAGATGGCTTTGACATGTTTACAAGCCGTGTGCACAGAATTATTGAGGAGGAAGGCAAGGACGCTTTTTATGTTTTTGACTGTCTTTCAGAGCTTCAGGTGGCATGGGCGGCAGACCTTATGATGGGAAACTTTTTCAGAGTTACATGTCCGTTTCTTTTCACACTTGACACTGTGGCGTTTTTTCCTATTTTAAGGGGTTGTCATTCATTTTCGGCAGTAGCCAGAATAAGAGAAACAACACAGCTTTTTCTTGATGTATATTCTGAGGAAAACAGCATTTACATACACCCTATAAAGGTTTGGAACAGATATTCGGCAGCAATGTTTCTTCCGCATCGCTCTGCGGCTGACAAAAAGGAGTTCAGTGTGCTTTCCGACGCCGTAAGCGTAAGCAAGTTCTATTCTGTAATAGCTTCTGCCGCTGTATATATCAATCAGGCAATAGACAGCTGGGACAGATATTTTGAGGAAACCCGCTTAAGGGGCGACGATATTGATGAGGAAAGCCTGTCAAATTTATGCCGAATGATGCTTACAAAGGACGAAAAGCTGAGGGTGCTTTTTAAAAAGTATTTTACAAAAGAGGACTATTTCAGAGTTAAAAAGGCCATGATAGGCACAGGGCATATAGGTGGAAAAAGCTGTGGTATGCTTATAGCCAGAAAAATAGTTGAGGCGGAGGCGCCGCAGCTTGCAGGCAGAACAGAGCCTCACGATTCCTTTTATGTGGGCGACCATATTTTCTATTCCTACCTTGTAGACAATGACCTGTGGGATTTATGGATGAAGCAGAAAACACCCGAGGGCTATATAACCATGGCGCCAAGGCTTAGGGAAGGCATTATGAACGGCGTATTTTCCGAAAGCATAAGAGATGAGTTCAGAAGAATGCTTGAGCATTTCGGTCAGGCGCCCATTATCGCCCGTTCAAGCTCACTGCTTGAGGACGGCTTCGGCAATGCCTTTGCGGGAAAATATGAGTCTGTTTTCTGCCCTAACGGCGGCAGTGAGGAGGAAAGGCTTTCTTCACTTGAGCAGGCAATAAAAAGAATTTATGCCAGCACAATGAATCCGTCAGCCCTTGAATACAGGCTTATTAGAGGCTTGGACAACAAGGACGAGCAGATGGCAATACTTGTGCAGAGGGTTTCCGGCTCTATGTTTGGTCAGTATTTTATGCCTACTGCGGCTGGTGTTGGCTATTCTTTTAACACCTTCTGTTGGGACAGCAAAATTGACTCGTCAAAGGGCATGCTGCGCCTTGTGGCAGGCTTAGGCACTCGTGCCGTTGACAGGACGGACAGCGATTATCCGAGAATTATAGCCGTTGACAAGCCTTTAAGCTCCACATTAACCACCATTGAGGAAAAGGTGCGTTTTTCACAGCACAAGCTTGATGTTATAGACACAAAGGAAAACAGGCTTAGAGAAATTTCCCTTGACGACATTCTTCCTTATTTAAAGGGAAAATATGAGCGTCTTTTGGTTGAGCATGACTATCAAACGGAGCTTCGCTTGGCTGAAATGGGCAGAAGAATGAATATATGCTTTGCCACATGTCAGGGTGTGGCTGAGGATAAGCAGTTTGTTGAGGATATGAAAACCATAATGCATACCATACAAAATGCTTACGAATATCCTGTTGACATTGAGTTTACGGTAAACTATTCCCCTGAGGGCGAATATGTTATATGTCTTCTTCAGTGCCGACCTCTTCAGGTGGCAGGCAAGGGCAAAAAGATTGAAATACCTGAATTTAAGGAGGAAAACATAATATTCAAAAATGTAAATTCCTCCATGGGCATGCCGCAAAAAAGAAAGCTTGACGTATTTGTGCTTGTAAATCCAAAGGCGTACCATGAATATCCTTATAACCAGAAAACGAGGGTTGCCAATGCCATAGGCGAAATAAACCGTTTGTATAAGGAAAGCGGAAAGAGCATGATACTGCTTACTCCGGGCAGACTTGGAACATCTTCGCCTGAGCTTGGTGTTCCTGCAAGCTTTTCGGATATTTCGTGCTTTAATGTAATAGCCGAGGTTGCCGACAGCGAAAACTGCTATTCGCCTGAGCTTTCCTACGGCAGTCATATGTTCCAGGATTTTGTTGAGGCGGAAATGTTCTATACGGCGGTTTCAAATAACGGAGAATCCTTCTATAACGCCGACAAAATTAAAAATGGCTTAAAGAAAATGCCTCTGCCCGAAAGATATGAGGCTCTCAGCGACATAGTTGAGCTTTATGAGGCTGACGAAAGAGATGTATTCCTTTATTATGACATTGAAAGCAAAATGACAGTGTGCGGCTTTGAATAAAAAATATATGGCTTTAATATTTTTGCAGTCCGGCGTAAAGTCGGGCTGTTTTTATGAGAAAGCGAGATAATTAAGCATATTCTGCGGAAAATAAGTAAAAGAGAAACGGCGAAGCAAAGGGCTTTTTTGAATAAAAATATATTCTGCGTATAATTTTATGCTATAATTATTCAAAATGTTATTGCGGGGTGAGCATATGAAGCGGCATTTAAAAAAGCTGTGTTTTGCGGCGGCAGCGGCATCATTTTTATATTGGCAGAATAATTTTATTACCGAGAGTACGTATATAATAAAGAATGAAAAAATTCCGTCATATTTTGACGGCATGAGAATAGTTCAAATATCCGATTTGCAGGACGCCGTTTTCGGAAAAAATAACAGCAGGCTTATTAAAAAAATTGAAAAGCAAAAGCCAAGCATAATTGTAATTACCGGGGACATAATAGACTGCCACAGAACGGATTTTTTGGCGGCGGCTCGTTTTGCAGCTGAGGCAGCTGAAATATGCCCTGTGTATTACGTTTGCGGAAACCATGAGGGTGTAACGGGAAAATACGATACTCTTAAAAAAATGCTTATTTCTGCCGGTGTTGAGGTGCTTGACAACAGATGGGTTTATATTGACAGCGAGAAAAAAGTTAGAATAACAGGCGTTGTTGACCCGTATTTTAAACCAAAGGAAGATGTCGGGGAGTTTCTTGAAAGGGCAATGGAACAGGACAGAGAATGCTTCAACATTGTTTTGTGCCACAGACCTGAGCTTTTTGAAACATATATAAAAAGCGGAGCCGATTTAACATTTTGCGGTCATGCCCACGGCGGACAGATACGTCTGCCCTTTATAGGCGGTCTTTTTGCCCCGCATCAGGGCTTATTCCCAAAGTATACAAGCGGCGTTTACAGCAAAAACGGCAAAAGCATGGTTGTAAGCCGCGGTTTGGGCAACAGCACGTTTCCTTTCAGAATTTTCAACAGACCCGAAATTGTTGTGTCTGTATTAAAAAGCGGCAGGGAGTGATTTGATGATAATAGGAACATGCAGGGTTTATATGAGGGCTGAATGGGTAGCTTCACTTAAAGACAAAAGAATGATTGTAAAAAGCCTTGTGGATAAAATACGGCATAAGTTCAATGTTTCCGTTGCGGAGGTGGAGGACAATGATGTTCACAAATCAATAGTGCTTGGCTTTGCCTGTGTAACTAACGAAACATGCCATGCCAACAGCATTATAGATAATGTTGTAAACTATATTGAGGATAATACAGACGCCGTTATAGAGGATGTTGTAATTGAAATACTGTAAATACACAAGTTTTGCTGGATTTTATTATTCAGGTGTGTTATAATAACCGTTAGCTATGCAGTCGGAAAATTAGTTGAAGCTGTTATTGGAGCAGACAAAAGACCGGACATAGATTGAAAATACTGCGTAAGATAAACATAAGGAGGAAATTTACAAATGAACGCACAGGTTGTAAGCAAAGAAAACAACACAGTTAAATTCACTTTCCAGGTTAGCCCTGAAAAATTTGAGGAAGGCATGAAGTATGCTTATGAAAAAAATAAAAAGCACATTTCTGTTCCGGGCTTTAGAAAGGGCAAAGTGCCAAGAAAGATAATTGAAGCAAGCTACGGAGAAACTGTATTTTATGATGACGCTCTTAACTATGTTCTTGAAACAGAATATCCTGCAGCTGTTAAGGAGCTTGACCTTGACGTTGTTTCAAAGCCTGAAATTGACGCAAAATCAATAAATAAAGCAGAAGGCGTTGTTTTTGAAGCTGAAGTTTTTGTTAAGCCTGAGGTTAAGCTTGGTCAGTACAAAGGTCTTGAGGTTGAAAAGGTAGACACAAGCGTTTCAGAAGAAACTGTAGCAAACGAGCTTAAGAAGGTTCAGGAGCAGAACGCAAGACTTGTAACTATTGAGGACAGAGCTGCCATGATGGGCGATACAGTTACAATCAGCTACAAGGGAACTATTGACGGAGTTGCATTTGAAGGCGGCGAAAGCGAAAGCTTTGACCTTGTTCTCGGCTCACATTCATTTATCGACACATTTGAAGACCAGATTGTTGGCCACAATGTAGGCGACGCATTTGATGTTAACGTAACATTCCCTGAAGAATACCATGCTGAAGACCTTAAGGGCAAGGCAGCTGTATTTGCTGTTGAAGTTAAGGGCATCAGCCTTAAAGAGCTTCCTGAGCTTAACGATGAATTTGCACAGGATGTTTCAGAATTTGAAACACTTGATGAATATAAAGCAAGCATTGTGGCAAAACTTACAGAAGCCGCAGAAGCTAACGCAAAGCAGGTAAAGGGCGACAAGCTTCTTGAACAGGCTGTTGCAAACGCACAGATGGATGTTCCTGAATGCATGTATGAAAGCAAAAAAGACCAGATGATGAGAGATTTTGAAAACAATATCTCAAGACAGGGTCTTTCAGTAGATGTATACTGCCAGTACCTTGGCACAACACCTGAGGCTCTTAAGGAGCAGTTTGCAGAGCCTGCAAAGAACAATGTTGACGCAAGACTTGTGCTTGAACAGGTTGCTGTTGAGGAAGGTCTTACAACAACAACAGAAGAAGAAAACGACGAAATTAAGAAAATTGCTGAAAGCTACGGCATAGAAGCAGACAAGATGATTGAAGCATGCTCTGATGAAGACAGAAAAGCTATCTCAAAGGATTTACTTGTTCAGAAAGCGCTTAAATTAATTGAAGAAACAGCAGTAGAAGTTGAAAAAAAGGCTGAATAAGCGCTTATTAAAATAAAGTGTATTTTATTGCGGCTGCAATATATTTAAAAATATATTTTATTGGTGCGCAGGTGAAAAATCCTTTAGAATTAAAGGAGGTTTTATAGATGAGCTTAGTACCATATGTAATAGAACAGACAAGCAGAGGCGAGAGAACATACGATATATACTCAAGACTGCTTAAGGACAGAATCATATTTCTTGGCGAAGAGGTTACAGATACATCTGCCAATATAATTATTGCGCAGCTGCTTTTCCTTGCTGCCGAAGACCCTGATAAGGACATAAACCTTTACATAAACAGCCCCGGCGGCTCGGTAACGGCAGGCTTGGCTATTTATGACACAATGCAGTATATCAAGCCGGACGTATCAACAATATGCGTAGGTCTTGCGGCAAGCATGGGCGCTTTCCTTCTTTCAGGCGGAGCAAAGGGCAAAAGATTCGCCCTTCCAAATTCTGAAATTATGATTCACCAGCCGTCAGGCGGAGCAAGAGGACAGGCGACAGAAATAAGAATTGCCGCTGAAAATATTCTGAAAACAAGAAAGAAGCTTAACGAAATTCTTGCTTCAAACACAGGCAGAAGCTTTGAGGAAATTGAAAGAGATACAGAAAGAGACAACTTTATGTCGGCTCTTGAGGCAAAGGAATACGGCTTGATAGATGCTGTAATTACCAAACCCGTATAAGGAGAGAGAATAATGGCATCAAAAAATGACGAAAAAAATAAACTCAGATGTTCTTTCTGCGGGAAAAGTCAGGATCAGGTTAAAAAGCTTATTGCAGGGCCGGATGTGTTTATATGCGATGAATGCGTAAGGCTTTGCTCGGATATTATACATGAAGAGGTTAGGGAGCTTGAACTGCCGGAAGGCGGAAAGCTTCCCAAGCCTGTTGAAATAAAGAAAATTCTTGATGATTATGTAATCGGTCAGGAGGAGGCAAAAAAATCTCTTGCCGTAGCCGTTTACAATCATTATAAAAGAATTGCCTCAGTTTCAGAGCCAAAGGACGTTGAGCTTCAGAAAAGCAATATACTTATTCTTGGCCCCACAGGCGTAGGAAAAACGCTTCTTGCGCAGACACTGGCGAAGCTTCTTGATGTTCCTTTTGCCATTGCCGACGCCACAACACTTACAGAGGCAGGCTATGTAGGCGAGGACGTTGAAAATATACTTCTTAAGCTTATTCAGGCAGCGGATTATGATATTGAACGTGCTGAAAAGGGTATTGTTTATATTGACGAAATAGACAAAATTACAAAGAAAAGCGAAAACCCTTCAATTACACGTGATGTAAGCGGCGAGGGCGTTCAGCAGGCTCTTCTTAAAATAATTGAGGGAACGGTTGCCTCTGTTCCTCCTCAGGGCGGAAGAAAGCACCCTCATCAGGAGCTTATACAGATTGATACAAGCAATATTCTTTTTATCTGCGGCGGCGCCTTTGGCGGACTTGAAAAAATTATAGAAAACCGTATGGGCGAAAAGGTTATAGGCTTTGGCGCAAAGGTTCAGAGCAAAAAGGATAAAAGCTATAATGAGCTTTTAAGAAAGGTTCAGCCTCAGGACCTTATAAAATATGGTCTTATAGCCGAATTTGTAGGCCGTCTTCCGGTTATAGTAACCCTTGACGGACTTTCAGAGGACGAGCTTGTAAAAATACTTCTTGAGCCTAAAAACGCAATACTTAAGCAGTATGAATATCTTTTTGAGCTTGATGACGTTTACCTTGAATTTGAGGAGGACGCCATAAGAGAAATTGCAAAGCTTGCCATAGAACGAGGCACAGGAGCAAGAGGCTTAAGAGCCATTGTTGAAAGCTTTATAAGCAAGCTTATGTATGAACTGCCAAGCAGAACAGATGTTGAAAAATGCATTATCACTGCTGACTGCGTAAGAGAAAAGGGCGAGCCGAAATATATAATCAACCCTGAAAGAAAGCCTATTGACAGAAATAAAAAGAAACAGTAAAAGATTGTTAAATAAGTGTTTATTAATAAATTAACAATCTCATATAAAGTAAAAATTGTGAAAAGTGCACATATATTTATGTGTACTTTTTTTATTGACATAGTTAAACCTTGGGTCTATGATAAAGATATAGCAGGAAGTTTGCATGCTAAATATTTGCGCATAAATTTTCTTTTGGGAGAGGGTAAATATGAAAATTGCAGTAGCATTGGGAAAAAATGAACTGGTAAGCCAGCGCTTCGGAACTACAGAGGAGTTTAAAATCTATACAGCTAAAAAGGGCAAGGTTATAGACAGTGAAATACTGGACACCGATGGAGTAAAGGGTCCGGAGCTTGCAGGTTTTTTAAGTGAACATGATGTTGATGTTGTTTTAAGCGGATTAATTGGGGATGAAGCTAAAAAGGCATTGGCAAAGGAATGCATTGTTTTCTTTCCGGGTGTTGTTGGAAAGGCTGATTATCAGGTTGAGGATTTCCTTAAAGGAAACCTTTCATTTAACGGCACTTTAAGCTGCACAAAGGTTGAAGAATAATTGCAGACAGACAAGGCAGAGATTTATTTCTCTGCCTTTTTACTTGCATACAGTAAGTGGGTCAACATGTTTTCCGTCTATTATAGTTTCAAAATGCACATGCGGCCCTGTGGAGTCTCCGCTGCTGCCGGAAAGGGCAATTACATCGCCTGATTTTACACTGTCGCCTGCCTTTACGCACAGCTTTGAATTGTGAGCGTATACGGTTTTAATATTATCATTTTCCAAAACAACAAAATATCCGTAGCTTGCGCTGTATTCGGCTGTTTTCACTGTGCCGCTGTGAGATGCCTTTACCTCCGTTTCAATAGGCACGGCTATATCTATGCCCAAATGGGTTGCTGTTCTGCTGTCCTCATCGCCGAAATATGAGGTTATTGTTCCTGAAACAGGAAAAATGTAAGCTGCCTCATCTTCCTCGGCCTCTTCCTCCTCAATAAGCTGTTCAAATCCATCGTTTTCGGGAAAAAAATCCTCATCATCATTTTCAAAAAAAGTTTTTTCCGCTATCACTCTTCCGATGCTGGGATTTTTGGCGTTCAGAACCGAAAAAGAAAGCGATGCGGATAAAATAAACAGCCCTATATTGAACAAATATTTTTTTGCCTTTTGTTTTATAAGTATCATTTTTTGCCCAAGTGTTTTTATTAAATTATATTACCGCATGTACAAAAAAATTATTGCAAAATAAAAAAACTGCCGAAAGCAGTTATCCATAAGCTGTTGATTTAATGATAATATTTTGATAAAATTAAGATAAAAAAGAGTGAAAAGGAATGATTAATATGATACAAATTAGACCTGTTTCTGACCTTAGAAATAAATTTTCGGAAATTGAAGCCATTGTAAACAGCGGAAAACCTGTATATTTGACTAAAAACGGATATGGCGCAATGGTAGTATTAAGCTTGGAGGAATATGCAAGCTTAACAGACAGCATTGAAATGAAGCTTGATGAAGCTGACAGACAGGCTGAGCTGACAGAAGAAAGACTTTCGCATGAAAGAGTTTTTGGCAATATAAGGAGTGCGGTAAATGGAAAATAAATCTTATCAGCTTAGGTATTTGCCTCTTTTTGAATAGGATTTAATGAGTGCCGTAAACTATATTGCCGATGTTCTAAAAAACAAGGAGGCGGCATTGCGCCTGATTGATGATGTGGAAGCTGCCATTTTGGAAAGGCGTAATAATCCTGTTGCTTTTGAACCGTACCGCTCTGCAAAAAATCGCAACTATCCATATTATCGAATTTATGTAAAGAATTATGTTGTTTACTATGTGGTTATAGGTAATGTGATGGAGGTGCGCCGCTTTTTGTATGGCGCAAGAGATAGGGAAAGGTTGCTGTAATTAATTATAAATATACGGAAAAATAAAAAAAACTGCCGAAAGCAGTTTCAGACTGTAGACAAAGTAGTTTTTAAGTAGCGGAAGGGTTCGGGAAACAAATCCGTTTCCCGAATGGAATCCGCAGGCGGAATTCACTTCCGCCGAGGAAAATAAAGGGTTTCAAAGCATTTATGCTGATGGAACACTTTATTTATTCTTCTGTTTCAGCTCGTCGAAATCCTGATTTCGACGAAGGGTGTCGACTTTGTCGACACCCTCAAACTGCCGAAAGCAGTTTTTTATTTTTCGGCAGTTTATATTTGTTTAACAAATCAGTCAAGCTGTGATGTACAGTGTGGGCAGCGTGTTGCCTCAATGCTTATTTCGCTCTTGCAGTATGGGCATACCTTTGTTGTAGGCGCTTCAGGAGCAGCCTCCGGCTTTTTCTTCAGATTCATAAGCTTTTTAACTATAATGAAAATTACAAACGCAATAATTAAAAAGTCAAGTATCTGTGAAATAAATGAGCCGTATTTAAGCACAGCCGCGCCGGCTTCCTCAGCCTCGGCAAGTGTGGCGTATGTATTGCCGTCAAGTGGCACAAAAAGATTTGTAAAATCAATTCCGCCTGTAAGCACGCCTATAACCGGCATAACAATGTCGTTTACAAGGGAAGTAACAATTTTTCCGAAGGCGCCGCCTATGATAACGCCTACTGCCATGTCAACAACATTTCCTTTAACAGCAAACTCCTTAAATTCAGTCATTGTTGATTTTAAACTCATTTCTAAACATCCTCCTTTGTGTTGTTTAAGGCATCAGCCAGTTTTTGGCAGTCTGCCGATAAAAATACAAGGTAATTTTCAACAACAGGAAGCTCGGTTCCTGTTTGATGACTCATGTTTTTAACGTCAAGCTTAATTCTGCTTACGCCGAAAATTCTGTCGGCAAAGCGTTGGTATACGGTTACGTTTTTTATGTCTGAAATATATATTTCTATATGGTTTTTTCTTCCCGATTTTGAAGTAAACACAAGCTTTTCATCATCAACGGTTATTAAAGCGCTGTACCAGAAAAAGAAAAGATATGCGTATATAATTATAAGGGTTGGAATAAAAACCTTTAATCCGTTTACAGCCGTGTAATATCTGTTGGGCGAAACTGCAACCGCTATTATATAAAATATGAAAATTGCCGCCGCAAGCTTAAGGGTTTGCAACAGAATATATGAATAATGTGGCTTTAATTTCATAAATTTCCTCCCATAAAAATATCTACTTTATTCTAACAGGAATATTTGATAAGAGCAATATTTATTTAATTATTAAAAAAATCTTACGATTTGCTATGTTGCTTTTAAAGGTATTGTGTATTGCATAGTAGTGTGCTATAATCACTACTGTAAAGGAAAGGAGGTTCATATGAATACTCAATTCAGAAAAGGAATTATAGAAATGTGCGTTTTGGCGCTTATATCAAAAAAAGATATGTACGGCTACGAAATTGTTCAAAGTATAGCCGCCTACACAGATATAAACGAGGGTACGGTTTATCCTATTTTAAGGCGCCTTACAACAGAGGAATATTTTGTTACCTATTTAAAGGAAAGCACTATCGGCCCTGCAAGAAAGTATTATCACATAACCGAAAAGGGTCGGGCATATCTTGCATCTCTTAAAGGAGACTGGCTTGATTTTTCAAAAATGGTGGACGATATACTGAAGGACGTTTAAAAAAGAAGGGAATGAGAGGAAAATGACAAAGGAAGAATATTTAAAAAAGCTTGAAGCAAGCCTTAGAAAATATATGACAAAGGCTGAGGTTGACGATATACTTATGGACTACGGCGAGTTTTTTGAGGACGGGCGCAGACAGAAGCAGAGCGATACTGAAATATCGGCAAAGCTGGGCGACCCTGAAATAATAGCACAGCAGTTTTTGGAGGAACTGCCTGACGACAGAAAAAAGAAAACGACAGGCGAAATAGAAAAAATAAAGGAATCAACATCTTCTGCAATAAAGGGCGCGGCATCTAAAATAGGCAGTGAATTTGAAAAAATAAAGGGCAAAGCGGCTTTATCTGCTGACGATACATTGACAGAAAAGGGCAGAAAGGAGTCTTTTATTTCAAGGCTTTTTAAGGGAATTTTCAACTTTGCAGAGAGTGCTGTTAAGTTTATTATAAAGGCGGCAGGTATGGCGCTGTTGATTATTGCCGGCTGTTTTGCGGCGCTTGCCGCGGCTTTCTGCATAGGCGCTTTGGGCAGCTTGGCAGTGTTTCTTATTGTATCGGGAATTGCTGGCATTATAGGTTCTGCGGCGTTTTTAAGCTTTATATCGGCTTATTTTACAGTGGCAGGCATATTTGCCTCTGCGGCGGCTTTAAGCCTTGGGCTTTTACTGGTGCTTGCCTTTGTGTTTATTGTACACAGCATGGTTTTGTTTATTAAAAAGAGATTTTTCAAGAGTATAAAAGCAGAGGAGGCGGAGGCAAATGCGTAAATTTTATAAAAGAGCGGCACTGTCGCTTCTGGCGGTTTTTCTTATAAGCGTTATAGGTTTTTCAATTTGCGTTCCTGTCGGCATAAGGGTTATGGCAGGTGAAATAAACAGCCTTATGGACGGCGGAGCAAAACAGGCGCTTTCGCCTGATGTTATAGAAATAGACAGCAAAGTGGACACAATAGTGCTTGACAGCACCGATTATTACGGCAACATAGTTTTTGAGCAGTCGCCTGATAATAAGGCATACATAGAAAATTATTCGGATACAATGGGCTCTTACAGCAGCATACAGGCTTTATACAGCGAAAATAAGGCGGAGCTTGTTGCAAAAAGAACTTACGGAAAGCTGAGTTTTAACAAAAACGTCGTTGAAAAAGCCGTAATTAAAGGACTTCAGAATTATCCCGATGCAATTATATATGTTCCGAAGAATTTTAAAATTGAAATTCCCGATTTAGAAATTTATCGCTATACTTATGTGGAAGGAATTGAGTTTGCCAATAAGGCTGAACTTAAAGAAAAATATAATTCTTATACTGCTTCAGCAGAAAATGAATACGAATATGAAGAAATAGTTGAATATAAAATGCAAGCCATGGACGAGATAGATGAATATAAGTGCCAAGTCATTGAAGAAATAGATGAATATAAACAGCAGATAATGGAGGACATTGATTTTAGCCAAAGCGAATAAAATGATGCCATGATTTAGCCGACAGAATAGAACACTATAAAAAGGTATGAGAATTTTCTCATACCTTTTTCAGCCTTAAAATTTTGAAAGCATGCGCAGTATAAAGGGCTTGTAAACGCTTACAGCCTTTCTTGGGCAAAGTTCCTGACAGCAGAAGCAGCGTATGCATTTTTCGGTGCTTACAAGATGTGGCTTTCTGTTTTCCATGGCAATTACCTTGGCAGGGCAGTTGTCGGCACAGTCGCCGCAGCCTACGCATATGCTGTGGTCAAATACGGGCCTTGGGTTAATATGCTTTTTAACAAATCTTAAAAGAAATTCAGGCGGATTTTGTCCCAGAAAATACATACTTTTGTTCTGCGGCACCTTAAAATCCTTAACAATAAAAGTGTTTATATCATCGCCTGATATATCAAGGCTTTCGGCGCTGTCGGGGCAAAGCCTTCTTTCTATGGCGTGCTTTAAAAGCGGTATTTCCATAGGCTGTGTGTTTATTATTTTTGCTCCGCACAAATCAAGCTCAAAAGGATTTTCGCCGGCAAGCACAGCGCCTACATGGCGTGGAGTTCCGGCTGTGGGGCCGTTGCCCTCCATAGCCTCAACGGCGTCCATAAATGAAAGCACAGGCGATGAAAAAAGGCATATATCCGCAAGGCATACAGAAAAGCTTTCAACGTCCTGACAGTTAAAGTGATATTCAGCTTTTGTTGTGCCGGGTATTGTGCCGAACATATTTTTTGCCGCGCCGGTGTAGCGTGTCATGCTGTGAGATTTCAGCTTGCATACGGAAATTACCTTGTCGGCATTTAAAACCATGTTTGCCACAGTAAGCTTTTTAAGGGCAATGCCGTTTGGGTTTTCAACAACAGATGACGATGTGTCAAAATTCAGCTTTGCGCCGCTTTTTTCGGCGGCATCCTCCATGCCTGTGTGCTTGTACATTCCTTTAAGCAGTGTTTCGCTGAAGGGCCCTCCAGGGCTGTCGCCTATTGTTACATCAGCGCCGTAGTCAACAAGTGTTTTGGCAAGGGCATACACAAGGGCGGGGTGCGTTGTGGCGGCCTCCTCAGGTGCTTTTTTCATAACAAGGTTTACCTTAAGCAGTACCTTTTCGCCTTTTTTAATGTATTTTTCAATTCCGCCAAGGTTGTTAAAGGTTTTTTCTACAACCTTAAGCATATTTTCATAATCATAATTTTCACATTTTAATATTGAAATCAAGCCTATCATTCCTTTTTAAAGTTTATAATGTATATATTACCACAGATTGGATTTTTTTACTACAATGTGATAAACTAACCTTTGTATATATAGCATTGGAGGCGGTGCAGTTGAAGGAACATTTTGAAAAAAACAGAAAAAAATTGTTTGATATAATGGAAGAGGGCAGTATTGCGGTGCTTTTTGCAGGGGAAGCTCCCGTAAAAAGAGGCGACGAAAATTATCCCTTTTCGCCTGACAGGCACTTTTATTATTTAACGGGAATAGAAAGAGAACGCATGATACTTGCCATGATAAAGACAAAGGGCTGTGAAAATTCCGTTCTGTACATTGAGCCTGACAACGGACAGCAGGCAAAATGGATTGGCGCCACAATGACAAAGGGAGAGGCACAGCAGGCAAGCGGAATAGAATGCGTGAAATTTCTTGAGGACTATGAAAATGACATGAAGGAGTTTTCAAAGTACGTATCAAAGATATATCTTGACGGCGAAAGGGTTGACTTAAAAGAAAACTGTATGCCTGAGGGTATGAGAAAATACTTCCCGTTACAGCAGTTTGAGGATTTGTTTCCTATAATATCCCAGCTGAGGGTTATAAAAGAGGACTGGGAAATTGAACGCATGAAAAAAGCCATGGACATTACCCGTACAGCCATTGAGGAAATGATGAAAAACTCACGCGCGGGAATGATGGAGCATGAAATAGAGGCGTATTACGACTATGTGCTTACAAAAAACGGCGTTACGGACAAGGCCTTTAAAACCATAGCCGCATCGGGAAAAAACGGCTGTATTCTTCATTACAGCAAAAATAACTGCCGCACAAATGAAAACGACCTTATTCTTGTGGACGCAGGTGCGCAGTACAAATGGTATAACGGCGACATAACAAGAACATTTCCCGTAAACGGAAAATTTACCCAAAAGCAGAAGGAAATTTACAACATTGTTTTAAATGGTCAGCTTATGATTATAGATACCATAAAAGAGGGCGTGCCTTTCCCAAGCCTTAACGAAAAGCTAAAGGATTATTATTTTGAGGAGCTTTCAAAAATAGGCCTTGTAAAAACAAAGGAGGAGGTATTTAATTATTACTATCACAATGTAGGTCATTTTTTGGGCGCAGAAACCCATGACGTAGGCGACAGAAAGCAGACTCTTAAGGCAGGCATGGTAATAACCGTTGAGCCGGGGCTTTATATAGAGGAGCTTGGCATAGGCATACGAATTGAGGACGATGTGCTTGTAACAAAGGACGGCTGTGAAGTGCTTACAAAAGATATGATAAAAACAGTGGACGAAATTGAGAAATTTATGGCGGAAAGAAAATGAGCGATTTTTTGGAAAAAGACCTTTATGAGCCTGTGTGCCGCTTTCTTACGGAGGCAGGCTGTGAAGTAAAGGCAGAGGTAAAAGACTGTGATATAGCCGCATTGCTTGATGGCGAGCTTATTGTGGTGGAGCTTAAAAAAGCCTTTAATCTTAAGCTGGTATATCAGCTTATTGAAAGACAGGGCTTTTCAAAATATGTGTATGCCGCAATAGGCAGACCAAAGGGCGGACAGAATACGGCGTCTTTCCGCAGTATGGTGCGGCTGCTTAAAAAAATAGACTGCGGCCTTATAACTGTTGCCATGGACAGCCCTGTGCATACTGTTGACGTTATACTTGAGCCAAGCGGAGAAAAGAAAATTAAAAGCTATAAAAGAAAGAAAAGCGTAGGCGCTGAGTTTGAGGGCAGAAGCGGAAGCCTTAACACAGGCGGCGTAAACAGGCAGGAGATTATAACGGCTTACAGAGAAAAGGCAATAGAAATGCTTTGCTTTGCCAAAAGACATGAAACTGTTTCGGGAGCATTTCTTAAGGAAATGGGCTATACCCAGAAGGAGTATTCTGTTTTTTACAAAAATTACTACGGCTGGTTCAAAAAAGAGGGCAAGGGCGTTTACTCCGTTTCGGAAAAGGGAAATGAAGCCCTGGAAAAGGAAGAATATAGACCATTGGTGGAATATTACAGCGGAAAATTTAAATAAGCTGTTATGGTTAAATTTAAGACAATGGGCAACAATTTTGCAAAAAATAAGAAATATGGCAGTGTTTTTTAAAAAATGCTGCCGTATTTTTATGTTTAAATGTATATAAAAATAAGATATTTAAGAAAAACTAAAATTATATTGTATACATAGTAAAAAACCTTTGACCATTATATATGAAGAATGTATAATTGATATAGTTTTGTCAAACTATAAACTTTTTTATGTGAATAAGTTTTCTGCAGGCTTATTTTAAAGAACGATAGGGGATGTTTTTAAATGAACTTAGTTATGCAGTTTGGTTTGATTATGGGCGTTTCTTTTTTGGGAGAAATAGTAAGGGCGCTTCTTCCCTTTAAATGCCCGGCAAGCATTTACGGTCTTGTAATACTTTTTATACTTCTTAAAACAGGAATTATAAAGCTTAAGCAGGTTAAAGAGGCAAGCCACTTTCTTGTAGACATTATGCCTATAATGTTTGTGCCTATCTGCGTTGAGCTTATGACAACAGGTGAGGCTTTGGCGGCTATTTTTGTTCCGGTTGTTGTTATTTCCGTTGTAACCACATTCCTTGTAATGGGCATAACAGGCATATCAACACAGGCTGTTATACGCAGCGACAAAAAGAAGGACTCCAAAAATAATTCTGAGAAGGAAGGTGCTAAGGCATGATAGAATTTTTATGCGCTTCGGCATATTTCAGCATTTTTTTAAGCATTGCGGCTTATAAAATAGGTATGATAGTTAAAAAGAAGCTTAAGTTTGCCATATTCAATCCTTTGCTTGTGGCATCACTTCTTATTGTGGCTTTTCTTTTGGCAACGGGAATTCCTTATGAGGCTTACGCACTTCATGCGGACAAGCTGAGATACCTGCTTACACCTGCCACAGTGTGCCTTGCAGTTCCTCTTTATGAGCAGTTTGAACTTCTTAAGCAGAACAAAAAGGCCATTGTAATTGGCATAACAAGCGGTGTTGTAGCTAACCTTGTGGGCGTTTTTGTGCTTGCGCTTCTTTTTGGTCTTAACCACGAGCAGTATGTAACTCTGCTTCCAAAATCAATTACAACAGCCATGGGCATAGGCGTGTGCGAGGAGTTTGGCGGAATTGCCACAATTACTGCTGTTGCCATAATAATTACAGGTGTTTTGGGCAATATTATTGTGGAATTTGTATGTAAGG
>Ga0129308_1000990_pt1 | contig 34217 bp, 34 predicted proteins | sample L827metagenome_FD_94440 | JGI IMG/M metagenome (GOLD analysis project Ga0129308, IMG submission 94440) | Ring-tailed lemur group fecal microbial communities from Wisconsin, USA - L827 metagenome | ecosystem: Host-associated > Mammals > Digestive system > Large intestine > Fecal | place: USA...
CTCATAATGCGCCTCCTGTCCCGCTGTGGGCGATTTGTTCACCATCATAGCACATTTTTGCCTCGCCGTGAAGTCCTTTTTGTGGGTTTTAGAATATGGACTTTCCCGTAAAATCCCCTATAATATACTATTGTTGTCCTATTTTTTCGCTTGCGACTTATTTGGATACTAAATATTCCGTTGGAGGTCACCATGGCGGAGAAGCCCAAATTTCAGCTGCCCGGCGTGGGCCTGCGCAACCTCAAGACGGCCTTTTCCGCCGCTCTGTGCGCCGCCCTCTACTTTCTCATCGGCCGGAACCCCACCTTTGCCTGTATCGGCGCCGTCTACGGCATGGGCAGCGACATGGGCGACTCCTGGAAGCAGGGTGGCAACCGTCTCATCGGCACCGTCATCGGCGGCTTTTTGGGCATGGCCCTGTTCTGGCTCTACCGGGTCCTCAACCCCTCCGGGGAAACGCGGGTCCTCCTGGTCCCCCTGCTGGCCCTGGGTGTGGTGGTGCTCATCGTGCTGGCCCAAATTTTCCAGTGGCCCACAGCGGTGCAGCCGGGCAGTGTGGTGTTGTGCATCATCCTCTTCAACACCCCGGTGGACACCTACGTCAGCTACGCCCTCAACCGCATGGTGGACACCGGCGTGGGCGTCATCTTCTCCATGCTCATCAACTACCTGCTCCCCCGGGAGCGGCTGGAGCCCTGGCTGGAAAAGCTATGGGGCAGCTCCGGTCGGGTCCAGAGCGGTGAGAGCTGAACTTTCTCATACAAACGCCGCGGAAGCCTTTGCTTCCGCGGCGTTTTCCGGTCCTACAGGGACAAAAAGATCCCCTCCAAATCGTTGTGCGGCAGGGCGGCGCGGACCCGGGGCCACAGCCGGGCGGCGGCGGCCTCCACGTACCATGCCGTCCCCCGGTCCAGAGCCAGTCCGCCGCTGAGGGTGCGCCCGGCAGCGCGGAGCTCCCTTTCCCCCGCCTGTGCGGGCAGGGCCCGCAGCCGTCCGGCCAGCCGTGCCCGCCCCTCCGACGGCAGAGCCAGGTCCAGCGGGTCCAGCCCCAGCAGGGTGCACCCCAGAGCGTTGACGGCCACCGGCTCGAACAGGTTGATATGCAGGCCCCGGTAGTCCGGGCAGGAGCCCTCCAGCACCCGGACCACCGCACGCCGGTCAAAGCAGTTCAGAAACCGGCTCTCCGCCAGCAGGCGGGACAGCCAGGAAAGCAGGTAGTCCACCCCCAGCAGCCTCTCCGGCGCTGGGAGGCAGAGTTGATAGTCAATGTCGCCGGGCACCTCATGGGCGAAAAAGTGGCGGTCATACCGGCGCCAGAAGGCTCCGATGCCTGCCAGCGTATCGGTCAAGGAGCGGTTCTCGATCCGGGGCCGGGCAATACAGGCCGCCTGCCACAGCCGCCTAGCCTGTGCCGTCCGCTTCTCCAGCGCGGCCTGCTCCCGGCGGAAGGCCTCCTCCAGGGGTTCCCGGAGCAGAGGCCGGGGGTCGGCGGGCCGCTCCCGCCCCTCCAGACCCAGCACATACCGCAGGGAGCACAGCAGCTCGGCGGCGGTCTCCCGGGGCAGGGAGCTGTCCCCCGCGGCATAGCGGCGGCACTGGTCCGCCAGCAGTCCGGCCAGCCGCTCCTGAAGCGTCATCAGCTCCGCCGCCGACCATCCGGCGCAGGTCAGCTCAGCCGTCGTCATCGGCATCCCCCTCCCCGCCCCGCAGCTCCCGGCACAGCCGGTCCAGAGCGGTGCCGCCCAGATACTCCAGACTCCCCTGCGCCGGGCCGTCGAAGGCCTTACGCATGGCCGCCAGGAGTGCGTCATCGGTGAGCCGCCCCAGGGACTCATTCTTATAATAGTAGAAGAGGTCCTGGAGCTCCGCCAGAGTGTCGGCATAATTGTCGGGGGCCAGCCAGGGGGAGTCGTAAAAGGCGTAGATCAGCTTGGGGAGGATTCCCTCCCCAAATTCCACCCGGCCGGTGTCCCGCAGGGCGGCGGCGCGCCGCTCCAACAGGCGGGTGATCTCTCCCTCTGACAGGGTCAGACCCGCCCGTTCCGTCACCCGGCTGCACGCCCGCAGGCCCGCCGCCCCGTCCGTCCGCCGGAGGGGCAGGGCCGCCAGAGAAAAACAGTCCTCCATGCTTCATCACCTCCTATTCTTCTTACACCCTGGGCGGCGCAAGTACAAGACTGGACTTTTGTCCGGTTTTGTGGTAATATAAGAGCAGAAAGCGCGGGAGAAAGTTTGGCAAGGCCAAACTTTCTCCCGCGTTTTTATTCAGATCATGGGGGGCACCGCCGGTCTGGGCAGAGACCCCCGGGGCCGCTCCCGCTGGGTCCGGAGGGGACTGGGAGAGGGTTCCAGTCCCCTCCGGCGGGCGCGCAGATGGACGGCCAGGGTGACGCCGCCGCTGATGAGGAGGAAGGCGTAAAAGCTGATGCCCCGGGAGACCAGGACCGCCGGCGTCACCAGGGCGGGACCGAAGAAGTGGGTAAAGGCCGTCAGGGCCACCCCCTCGGAGGCCCCCACCGCCCCCGGCAGAGGCAGGGAGCCCACCGCCAGATTCACCAGGGCCTGGGTGCCCACGATCTGGAGGAAGGATGCCTCCCGAAGGCCGAAGCCCCGGTACACCAGATAGGGCACGGCATACAGGGCGGCGAGCTGGAGGGCGGTCAGCGCCAGCAGGGCGGGCAGCAGGGGCAGATTGTGCTTCAGGCACTCCGCCCCCCGGCGGTATTCCGCCATCTGCCGCTCCAGCTTCTCCCGCAGCTCGGCCTCCCGGCGGACCAGCCGCAGCCGCACCAGCAGACCCAGCACGCCCCCCGTCAGCCGCGCGGCGGCGTTGGGGAGGAACATCATGCAAAGCATCCCGGCGGTGAGGACCGCCAGCACTGCGCCGCCGTACAGCAGGAGCAGCCCCACCCCTGTCCCCAGGCCCTGGTGGGTCCGGGACAGGCCGAAGAAGGCCGCCGCCGCGTAGAGCAGGGTCACCACCTGGTAGCACACGGCGATGAGCATCATGTTGAGCGAGCCGTGGGCGGCGGGCACCCCGTCCTTGGACATATAGTAGATCTGGGCGGGCTGTCCCCCGGTGGAGGAAGGGGTGATGGAGCTGACATAGAAACCGGCGAAGGAGTAGCCCAGGCATTGGCGGTAGGTGACCTTATGGCCCAGCCGGCCCAGGATCAGGCGGGAGCACATGGCCTCGCAGCCCACGAAGGCCGTCATCAGCCCCAGGCCGCCGGGCACACACCAGATCCTGACCTGCCGCAGCGCCGCCCCGAGGCTGGACAGGGGCTGGCGGCTGAGGAGGAACCAGGCGGTGCCCCCGATGAGGGCCAGCATCAGCAGCAGGCTCAGCCGGCTTTTCCGGTCGTTCACGCGCATACCCCCTCGGACTGAATCAGCGCGGAGAACCGGCGGGCCAGAGCGTCACCCTCCAGCCGGCCCTTCAGCGCGCGCATATTGCGGCTCATGCGTTCCAGCGCCCGGTCGTCGTACAGCAGCCGCTTGATGGCCTCGATGCAGGCCTCCGGCTCCTTGGATGCCGTCCGGCCGATCTGATACCGGGTGATGAACCGGGCGTTGTTGATCTCCTGCTGCAAAAAAGGCTCCCAGGCCAGGATGGGCAGCTCGGAGGTGATGGTTTCAAACAGGGTGATGCCGCCGGGCTTGGACAGCAGCAGGTCGGCCCGGGCCATGTACTCGTACACCTTGTCGGTAAAGCCCAGTACCTCGATGTGCCCGTATCTGCCGTGGAGCCGGTCGTACAGCTTCTGGTTGCCCCCGGTGATGAGGGTCGTCCGGACGCCGGGCAGGGCGTCCAGCGCCTCGTAAAAGCTGTCCTTTCGGGGCAGCAGGCCCAGGCCGCCGCCCATGATGAGCAGCCGCCGCTCCCGCTCGCCGCCCCGCCGGGGCGGGGCCTGGAACTCCGGCTTCACCGGGATGCCGGTGACCAGAATCCTCTCCGGCTCCACGCCCTTTTCCACCAGGGCGTCCCGGATGTCGGGGGCCCCCACCAGGTAGCAGTCGGTGCCCTCATTGAGCCACTCCGAGTGGGAGGTCAAATCGGTGACGCAGGTGACCAGGGGCACCGCCGCGCCGGTCTCCCGCTTGTAGTCGGCCATCAGCTGGGCGCAGGTGGGGTGGGTGCACACCACCGCGTCGGGCCGCCGCTGAGCCAGCAGCTCCAGCAGCTTGTCCTGAAAGTAGCTCTCAAAGGGCGGCTTGGTCTTAATGGTGATGTTCTCCGTACATTTATAATAGGTGTTGTAAAGGCCGCTGCCCAGGGTCACCAGCAGGGAAAACCCCTTATACAGCGCGTCGGATGCGTCGGGCATGGCATAGGCAAAAAAGTCCTCCACCTCCACCCGTGCGTCAGGGAAGGCGCGCAGCAGACGCTGCCGCAGGGACTGGGAGGCAGACCAATGTCCCATGCCGAATTTTCCCGTCAGGATCAGAATGTTCATGGCTGTTCCCCCTTTCTATGTTATCCAGTATATCGGCCTTTTCTTTAGAAAATCGGGGGGCAATCCTTAACATTGCATTAAGATTTCTGTGCAGCCCGCTTCAGACCCTCTGAAAGCCCTCCACCGGCTCCGGCCCGCACACCGCCGCCCGCCAGCCAGGGCCGCCGAAACTCTGGAACCCCAGGCCGTCCAGCCCGGCGGACATCCCCGGCTCCAGCAGCGGCACCCGCAGATGCTCCGGCCGCCGATCCAGGCCCCGGCCGTCCTGCTTGGCCAGGGCCTCCTTCAGGGTCCACAGGGTGTAGAAATCCTCCCAGCGGCTTCCCCGCCCCCGGAACCAGGCCAGCTCCTGCGCCGACAGCGCCCGCAGCAGGGCCTCCCGCCGGGGCCGCACCGTCTCCACGTCCGCCCCCACCGGGCCGTCCCCCAGCGCGCACAGGGCCCAGGGCCCGCTGTGACTCAGGCTGAAGCAGAGCTCCGGCCGGTCCGGGAAATAGGGCTTTCCCCCGGGCGCCCGCTCCACGGCCGGCATCTGCTCCAGGCCCCGGTCCGCCAGGGCGCGCTCCAGCAGCGCCCGGGCGTCCATTTTTCCGTCCGCCGTGCGGGAGAGATAGAGCCGCAGCACACTGCCGCCCCCTTTCTTCTGATTATGGCTTCCTTTTCCTATATTTAACCCTATTTCCCCGGGAAAAACAACGGTCTGCCGGTATCTTCCCGGTAAATTTTCGGAGAACCCCGCCCATGAGCCGCAGTCTCTCCCGGCCCAGCCTGGAATGGAAGGCCCATCCATTTGCTTTTTAGGCGGGTCATGGGGTAAAATGTTCCTGTACGCCTTAAGCAGTTCTTAATCAATTCCCCTCTTGGGGCTTAAAACTCTGTTGTTATGATACCACATAAGGAGTGAGCGCGTTGTATCACATTCTCATCTGCGACGACGACCGGGATATCGTCTCCGCCCTGGACATCTACCTCACCAGCGAGGGCTACAAGACCTACCACGCCTACGACGGTCTGGAGGCCCTGAAGCTGGTGGAGGAGCACGACATCCACCTGATCCTCATGGACGTGATGATGCCGCGCCTGGACGGCATCCGGGCCACCGCCAAGCTGCGGGAGAGCACAAATATCCCCATCATCCTGCTCACCGCCAAGAGCGAGGACTCCGACAAGGTGCTGGGTCTCAACATCGGGGCGGACGACTATGTCACCAAGCCCTTCAACCCCATCGAGGTCCTGGCCCGGGTCAAGTCTCAGCTCCGGCGGTACACCACCCTGGGGGGCCGCCCGAAGGAGGACGACGCGCTGCTCTTCCACAACGGCGGCATCGTGCTGGACGACGGGGCCAAGTCGGTGAGTGTGGACGGCGAGCCGGTCAACCTCACCCCCATCGAATACAACATCCTCCTCCTGCTGATGAAAAACCCCGGCCGGGTCTTCTCCACCGGCCAGATCTATGAGCTGGTGTGGAACGATCCCTCTCTGGGCTCGGAAAACACCGTGGCCGTCCACATCCGCCACCTGCGGGAAAAGATCGAGATCGACCCCGCCAACCCCCGGTACGTCAAGGTGGTGTGGGGTCTGGGGTACAAGATGGAAAAGCAATGATTCCTCGCACAAGGGAGTGATTCGATGAACAAAAAGCGCGCCGGCCCCCTGCGCCGCACCCTGCGGGCCCTTCTCTGTCTGGCGGTCACCGCCGCCGCCTTCTGGACCGGTCTGTTCACCATGTCCCGGTGGGACGACCTCTGGTCCGGGGGGGACTATATCAGCAGCTACAGCGTCTACGGCCCCCTGCAGCGCTACTCCCACCAGGCGGAGGAGCTGGAACGGCTGTGCCTGAAGCAGCGGTGGGACGGCGCGCTCAACTACGCCGACCAGCAGCGGCTGGAGCAGTTGAAGAAAAACCTCTCCCCCGCCGCCACCAACTACCGCTTTGAGATCCACGACCAGAGCGGCACGCTGCTCTACTCCAACCTGCCCGACGGAGAGAGCATGGATTCCGCCGCCGCCGTCCAGCTCAGCGAGAACACCCTCACCCAGGGCGGGGATCTGCGCGGCAGCGACTACGTCATCTATGAGTCCGACACAGGCCGCAACATCCTGATGGCCTGCACCGGCGGGACGGAGGACGCCTTCGTCCGCTGCGACCCGGCGGAGACGCCGGGCTGGTACAACCGGTACGGCTGGCTCTCGGATGGGGAGGACTGGCTGGAGTACCACTCCGACCGGGACAGCCGGGTCCAGACCGCCTCCGTCACCCTGCAGGAGGGGGTCCGCTGGCCCTTCACCGTGGAGGACGCCTTCGTGGAGGACGCCCGGGACTATCAGGAATCCCAGACCTACCTGCCCGCCATCGCCGCCGCGGCCGCCGTCACCACGCTGCTTTCGGCGTGGCTGCTCTTCCGTTTCTGCCGGGGGGCCGGCTGGCGCCGGGAGCAGGAGGGACTGTACCTCGACTGGCAGGACCGGGTCCCATTCGACCTCTATCTGGGAGCCAGCTTCCTCATCCTAATCCTGCTGCTGGGGGCGGGGGACTCGGTGGCCTGGAGCTTCAATCAGGGCTCCGACCGCCCCGCCGCCTATGTGGGGCTGGGCTTCTTCACCGTCCTCATCGACGCGCTGGTCCTGGCTCTGCTCCACACCCTGGCCGTGCGCATCAAGGCCCGGACCCTGCTGCACAACACCCTGATCGGGCGTCTCTGCGCCTGGCTGGGCCGGTTTTTCCGGTCCGTTGCCGCCAACTGGCACGTCACCAGGCGTCCTGTGCTCACCTTTCTGCTCTATGTGCTCATCACCATGGTCACCATTCCCACCGTGGTGCTGGTGCCGGTGTGGCAGGGCTTCGTGCTGTGGTGCCTGTGCCGCTGGGTCCGCCAGTGGCGTGCCATCCGGGAGGGCACCGGACGCATCGTGGGGGGAGACCCCGACTGCCGCATCAGCGCGGACAAAATGTTCCCCGACCTGAAAGAGCACGCCGGGCAGCTCAATGACCTGGGCAGCGCCATCAACACCGCCGTGGACGAACGCATGAAGTCGGAGCGGTTCAAGACCGAGCTCATCACCAACGTCTCCCACGATCTTAAAACTCCCCTTACCTCTATCATCAACTATGTGGACCTGCTGAAAAAGGAGGACATCCCCAACCCCAAGGCCCAGGAGTATATCGAGGTGCTGGAGCGCAAGAGCCAGCGGCTCAAAAAGCTCACCGAGGACCTGGTGGAGGCCTCCAAGGCGTCCGCGGGGACCCTGTCGGTGGTCCGGGAAAGGCTGGGCTTTACCCAGCTCCTGGACCAGGCGCTGGGGGAGTACGAGGAGAAGTTCCGGGCCGCCGGCCTCACCCCCATCCTCACCAGTCCCGACCACGAGCTCTGCGTGGAGGCCGATGGGCGGCATCTGTGGCGGGTCATCGACAACCTGCTGGGCAACTGCTGCAAGTACGCCATGCCGGGCACTCGGGTCTATCTGGATGTGAAAGCCTGGGACGGCAGCGTCGCTCTGTCGGTGAAGAATATCTCCAGGAATCCTCTCAACATCCCGCCGGACCAGCTCATGGAGCGGTTCGTCCGGGGCGACGTCTCCCGGACCACCGAGGGCTCCGGCCTGGGGCTGTCCATTGCCCGCAGTCTCACCGAGCTCCAGGGCGGCGCCTTCCGCCTGGATATCGACGGGGACCTGTTCAAGGCCGTGGTGACCTTCCCCGAGTACCGGGAGTCTCTCCCCCAGCCCGGGGCAGAGTAGCGAAAGGACTGCGCCGCAGAGCATTGTGGAGGGGGGGGGCAGGCTGATTTTTCAGCCTGCCCCCCTTTCCTTTTACCAGCAGCCAACCCTGAACCGCCGCCAAAGGCAGGGCCGTCTGCCGTTCTCTCCAAAAATCACAATGCAAAAACGAGAGGTCTTACAGCCCCTTTCAAAGGCTGTCAGACCTCTCGTTTTGTGTTAAGACGTCACTGTGGAGGTTCATTTTAGGCCGTCATAATTATGACACGTTTTGCACCAATTCTCAAACTATCCGTGTCAAAATGTTTACCATTCTATTATTGTGGCCTAATTCGTATAACTAAATGAATCATCAGCGTTATAAGTGACCGAAATTGCGTGAGATCCATTGTCATCCGAGGTCAAAACAATTTCACTCAATAGTCCGTCGGCACTATATATGTATTGATATTCGCAGTTGTTCCAATAGACGCTATCAATCGTCAGTCGTATGCAGTGCATATCTTCATATTCATACTGATACGTGGTTTCAAGATCATCTGGCCCAATTGAGTTACCATCCATACTGCATGATTCCGACACTTTTTGGAGATAGCCATTGGCATCGTATTCATACTTCGTTTCATACCATTCACACAATGATCCTTGTTCGCTTGCGCTGAAGTTGAGCAGAGCATCTTTGTAGTCCTGCACGGTGGCATACATATAGCAGTCTACCGTTCCAGGCACAATGACCTCGTTTTTTTCGTCGGCAAAAACATAATAATATTGGGAGACAGTTCCTCTCGCCCGATCATCTCCCCATGGCATGAAAATGGCTTGCACCATACCATTTTCACTCGGGCCAAGAATGTTATTGTCAATAATTGAAACATAAAGGGTATACGAACTATTTGAAGTAGTGAATGTCAGTTTCTTAATCACACTATCATAATTTGAGTGATTAAATACTTCTACCGTTTCCGCGACTGCATTTACGATCACTGGCATCTGTACTTGCGGCGTCGACATCTCCGTATACCACAACCTTGGATCAGCAAACATAATCTGTACGACAAATTCTTGTCCGTCATCATTCACCTGTTCCGTGTTATATGATAGGATTAATCGCTCCTCGTTATCAATATCAAAATCACAAAAGACATAGTTAGAAAGAGAGTCGTCTCCGTATTGGGCCTGCAAATAGTGCTCAAGTCCGGAATGATTGGATAGCGTTGGCGTTACTTTTTTCGCAGTTATCTGCGTATTAATATCTCCGCCGCTTTGTCTATCGTCATCATTCACGCCGCCACATCCGACGAGCGCCGTTAATAGCAACACCAGTACAAGTAAATGCGCTAAACATCTTTTCATATCGCTCTCGCCACCTCGCTTCTCATTTTTTATATCGATCCGCAAGGTTTTCCGGCTCATGTGACTCTGCTCTGTTTTTCTTGTCCTTAATCACGTTTTCAACCACATCGAAGCCCTTGTAAAGCACCCGCTTGATGACATAGCGGATCAAAAGAAGCACGATAGTAAATCCAGCAACTACTAAAATCCATTGTGGCATAACTTTTCCCTCCCTATAATCAGTTTCAGCTTAAAAAGCTGGGTTTGGTTTTCGTCTTGTTCTTCCAACTCTCTACCTTCGTGTTAGGGTCAAGCTTGAGGAACATTTTCTCCAGAGCGGTAAGGGTCACGTTCATAGCGGTAATGTTCTGTGGCATTCCCCGGTAAGTCTGCCACTTGGTAAAGCTGAACGAGTAAGAATATGTATCTGCCTCACTCTGTAGTGGAACCAGCCGTGCAGCCCAATTACTGCCGCTGAAATTGACTGCGCCCTCCTGCGTAGAACCCTTAACTGACACGCCAGCCTTGCTGAAATCCGTTTCTTTCAATGCGCAAATAACTGCTGGGAAGTCCACCTTTTGCAGTGTAAACTTCTCTGTTGTTTCAATAAAATCTGCATCGCGTTTGATGATGCTGCCATCGTTCAGAGCTTCTTTGGTTTGTTTATATTGTTTTGTACCAAGCACAACTGTGATTAAAACTATAACAACGACGATTAGAATGCTCAATTCCATTCTTTAGCCCCTCTTTCTCTTTATTTTCACGTTCAACCCTCTGCCCGGTATAAGAATGTCATAATTTGCCCACGAGTGCAAATGCTGTCCGGAGAGAAAGTCGTATTGGAAGTTCCCGCAGTGATACCGTTGTTCACAGCCCAAGCTACCGCCGTGGCATAGGCTGCACTGGAGGGTACATCGGTAAATTTCCCGCTGGCAGCCACGGCGGGGCTTCCTGCCTGTTTCCACAGGTATTCCATCGTCATGGCACGGGTACAGGCTTTGCTGGCATCAAAAGCGTTACTGGAAACCATACCCATGGAATATGCCCACACAGCGGCTTTGGCGTAATACTCGCTGCCAGACAGATTTGTAAATGGGTTAGCAAGGCTGGGGGTGGGAGATCCGGCAGCCCGCCAGATAAAGGTCAGAATTTGTGCGTTGGTACAGGTAGCGTCCGGTGAGAACGTGGTGGCGGACGTGCCTACGGTCACGCCGCGATCCACCGCCCACTTTACGGGTTCGGCATAGTAAGCGCTGACCTTCACATCAGTGAACGGCTCAACGGTTGCCTCAGTTGGAACAGGCGGCTGGACAGGCTGGTCAGTATAGGGCAATTTAACGCCGTCTATCAAGTGAACAAAGGTTTCGCTGGGCGGCCACCCGCTGCCCGCTTTCCCCATCAACGCGTGACTAATATCTTTAGATTCAACTTCACATCCCCAAAGACTTCCATCTGTTTTTATCGCAAAAACAACGGAACTATTACTGGCGTGGTAATAAACTCCGGCCACACCGTCCAATACCTTTCGCGGAGCAGAATCGTTCATGGTTCCCGTGTCCCGGTCGTAGACTTGACCGTCATACCGCAGCAGGTCGCCGTTGGTCTTGCACAAGTACAGTATGTCACTGCTGCTTGTCACAGTGGACACTCCATCCATGAGTTTGGTGGGCGTTTCGTGATATCCGTCATGGTTGAAACCCCAGTTATAAACCTCATTGGAGTTGGTTACATAGATGATTTTTCGATCTCTAGGAATATGGACTTCCCGGACGTTTTCCGCCACGAGGTAGAAGCTGTCGACATAGTAATGGTCGGCCCCACTGAAACCCTGATTGGAGCTCATACCTATGGTGTAATGATTAGAGCCTTCCACTGCAGTGGGAACTTGATTCCAAATATAAAGGCTTCCGTTTTTCGTAATCGCAGCTATAGAGTTATCGTTGCCGCATATGCTTTTTACATTGTCTAAGCATTTTTCGAGCGTCGTGTTGGAAACGCCATACCTCGGGTCATTCATACACATGGCATCGGCCCCCCAACCCCAGAGGCTGTCATCCTCCTTGAGGACAAAAACATGCCCATATCCCGGATAGGGAGTACCTATCGGCCCGCTTCCCTCCACATACCTCACGCAGCGCACGCCATCCATGACCTTAACCGGCGCTGTCTGCTTTCGGATCGTCCCGTCCCCTGTCTCGCTGTAGCCGTTTCTGCTCCAAGTCCAGAGGCTTCCATCCGTTTTTACCAGATACATATTGTACTCCGCCAGAGTTTCCTCCGCATAGGGCTGATCAGACGCTTCAAGCGACATTCCATAGTTGAAGGAGCGAATGTTGTCCATGTACTTTTGGGGCACGGCGGTAAGCGCGTCATCGCTCAGCCCCAGAAGGAACGCCGTTTCCCCCCAGACCCAGAGCGAATTATCCGTTTTGATGGCCCATGTACCGCCCTCGTAGGTCTTTACATTGTCCAGCACCTTATACGGAGTGTCTACAAAGGCTTCGATCCACTTTGTATGTTGAAAATCGTAATAATTCTCAAACCCTTTCCCGTTGCCTACGGCTCCGTTGGAATTTCTGCCCCATGTCCAAAGGGAGCCGTCACTTTTCAAGGCCCCCAGAACGTCGCCGCTCACTTGAAAAACCACAGGCTCTTTACTGTAGATTGCATAGTCCGTGGCCAGCGCCGTAGTCGGCAGTAGCGCAGCGCATAGGCATAATGCTAACAACACAGAAATAATTCGCTTTTTCATGCTGAACCTCCTCTTTTTTATTCCACGCTGATCGGCGGGGTGTATGCTCCGTCTTTGCCGAACATTCCGAGATGAATCTCTTCAGACATCTCCCCATTTGCAAAGTAATGGAAATATCCGTTGAGCATATCGTCTGCATGCTCTCCGTTTGGAAAGTTAGGAGTAAAGTTTTCGGGCGCCATGATTATAAATGAAGTTGGCCCCCATTGGTCGCTTGTCATTTTAGCACTATGCCCAAGCCCTTCACTTTCGTCTTGAGCTCCGTTGCTATAAAACACTCTGCCTATAGAATACACTCCAGCATAATCCATTTTGTCGAAACCGCTCAACCACCTCAGACTGAAATAAAGTGAACGCAGATTGCTGGCACTGATGCTCCAGCCCTCCGTTATATTTGTAATCCGCACCGTACCGACACAATAATACATATCAGTCATGTGGTGAGCAAAATAATTGGTGGTACCCCCTTCAGAAATTCCCTGTCTAAACTGGTTCCCCGAACTTTCTGGCTTGAGTCCCCAATCATTGAAACCTGGGATCGCGTTGCTTCCCCCGACTTCCGCCCATGCAGAGGTTATAATATCAGTGTCGGACAGCAAAATCCACGGGCTGAGTTTGAAGGTAATTTCGTATGTATAGCCATCGGAGTCAGTTGTGGTGTAAGAAACCTCCGTCCAGTCAATATCCGCTTTGTTCGGCTCCTCCGATGTATCTGTAAACTCCGTCATATCCGCAACAACGACCTTGATATCAGGATGTTCAAGCGAAAACTGGTCAGCAATCTGTTCCGAGCCCTTTACCGCAAAAATGACGGTTGTACAATCTTGATCCAGAATTAAGCCTATTGCATCCCCAGCAGCCGATTCTTTATCAGACTCCGCCCATACCCAAGTAGTATAGTCCTCAAAATTCAAGCCGCAGGATTCGCATAACGCCCGCTTTTCTTCCTGCGTTGAAGGCAGGACTGCATCAGCGACAATGCCAAGTATTTTTTCGTGACCATCAGTAGGAGTTTTATTACTCGCTGTTTCAGTGGAAGCAGCGTCTGCTGGCGCTGGCCCAGCAGATCTATCCGATGCTCCGCACCCTGCCAGAGCCGTCACGCATAGACACACCGCAAGCAAAATGGAAACCAACTTTTTCATGCCGAATCCCCCTCAACGAAGAAGTATTTTGCCTCAACGCAACACTTTGAAGATTATGTTACGTTCAACACAACAATTTACTGGTGTCCTCGGCGGGTTCGGCGCTGGTAGTTGTAAAATGTGCCGCAAAGCACTGCGAAATCAGGGGTAAGCGGGTTGAAAAGTCGGTGTCTCCATGGTACAATAGGTAACAATATCTTCAAAAAATTGCGCAGGCTCCTTTTATATGATTATCCTCGTAAAGAGAAATCATAGAGAAAGGAGCCTAAAATATTATGGCAACAACCGAACCGATCCGTAACAAACAAGAACTCCACGACATGGCGGAATATTTCCGCAGCCGTGGAGAATTTCGTAACTATGCGCTCATTGTGCTTGGCGTCTATACTGCGCTCCGCATCGGGGATCTCTTGGAGCTCCGCTGGGAGGATGTGTATAGCGAGCAGAGGCAGCAGTTTCGTACCCATCTCTCGCTCACCGAGCAGAAAACCGGCAAGCACAAGGAGATTGCCTTAAACGAACAGGCGATCCATGCCCTCCGTATCTACTTCCCGTACCGGAAGGGCAACTACATTTTCACCAGCCGCAACAACACAGACCGCCCGATCACCCGCACACAGGCTTGGCGGATCGTTCGTGATGCCGCCGCTGCCGTAGGCGTAACCGGACACATCTCCTGCCACAGCCTCCGCAAAACTTGGGGTTATCACGCTTGGAACAGCGGCAAAGTCTCTCCGGTGGTGATTATGGATATCTACAACCACAGCAATTATACGGTGACGAAGCGGTATCTCGGTGTGGCGCAGGATGATTTAGACCGGGCGTATCTGGGGGTGGAGTTGTTGTGAATTTATACAGAACGAATACAGCGTATGTAGTATCCATTGTACCTAGAGTAGAGATCACTTGCATCACTGAAGTAAGAATATAAGATAGCACCTCGGTTGGCCAAATATCTTCTACTGGTACCGCCCATTCTCGTGGACGACCACCAATACCCGTAAGTGCCCGTAAGTGAGCCATCATAATATCTTCCGCCAGCGATAGGAGAAAATACCGTGGTATAAGTAGAATCTCCACTTGTGCTAGTACCACCGATAGTTCGGTTATCTGTCAAAGTCGGAAGATGCCAGCCGGCTGGACAGATGTCGTAGATAGCATCAGTGGAGTTGGATTCCGTACAAATAGTACCTGCAGATGCAGCGCAATAATTGTACCAATAACCATTATCAGTATTGCCAGAATCGTGAAGACGCGCTTCGACATAACTATTCCCCAGGGCCAGATCGTTATTAGGTAAAGTGTAGGCGGAAGCAATATTCGTGTCGCTTGGAGTAAGTGTAGTACCAGCAGCGAGACGAAGATTCTGCGTCATCCAGCAGTTGCCATTAATGTAGCGAACGGTGTAGGTCTTGTTGTCGCGAGCGTCCTTTACGGTTACGGCTTGCGAGGAAGCGTCAGCTTGGCATTGTGCGGCGGTATAAGTTTGCATCGTTGTTCCTTTCCACTGCGCATAGAGCACTACGATTTTATTATCTTCGGAGGTTGGGGCGGTATAGTTGGCTTGGTCAGAATAGGAAGTGCCAGAGCCGTCTGGTTCGGTATTCCAGCCAGTAAAGACATAATCTGTGCGGGTGAAGGTGTTAGCTGTAAGGTTCGCACTTTGCCCTGCGTCAATTTTTTGCATATTCATAGTTCCGGTACCGCCGTTGGCGTTGAAGCTGATAGTCACCCCCGGTTTCGCCTTCACGCACCGCACTGAGTACCCGCCGTCGCGACTGCCGCTGCGACCCGAGGTCAGATCATTTCTAGTACTGTAGATGAGGCTGTAACGACCGGTGGTACTGTCCGCGGTAGAAGACCACCAGTACCCGTAGGTACCGGAATAGCTGAGGGAGCCATTGTAGTAGTAGCCAGCGGCAACAGGGTTAAACTCATTTGGATAGTTAGCGTTATTGCTTTGCCATGTACTATTATTAAGGATGAATTGTTCGCCACCGTTATTACCAGTTGGTAATCGCCAGCCTGCTGGGCAGATGTCTTGGGTAGCTTCTGTTGTATTCGAATAACCGGTAATAGTGCCTGCGGTTGCAGCGGCATAATTATAGTGTAGCCCTGCGCCAGTTATGTTCGAGTTTTTTGCAGTTCTAGGCTCGTCGTATGAGTTACCAGCGGTTAGAGAGCCTACCGTGCTTAAAGTTCTACTTGAAGTCACATTTGTCGTATCCGGCGAAAGCGTCATCCCAGTTGTTAATTCGAAGTCTAGGTTTTGAGTCATTGTGCAAAGACCGTTAATATAGCGGGCAGTATATACTTTATCGTCACGTTTATCCATAAGTTTTACAGCTTTACTGGCAGCTTCGTTAGAACAGCGTGCATAAGTATAATCTTGAATGTAGCCAGCGATTTGTTCTTTCCATATCGCATAAAGCACAGTGATATTTTCGCTCGTTTGGTCTATGCCGTAGATGTCTCCGGGTTGGAAAGTGGTTCCGGTACAGGTGTCTGGACTAGAGGCAGTCGGGGCGACGGTACACCAACCTTTGAAATCATAGTTATCGCGGACTGGAGTTTTATCTGCGAGGGTGATTGAAGTAGCCGAAGTAGTGCTGTTCTGTGAGGCAGGCATATTAGAAACGGTATCGGTTGTATTTGCGTCGTAAGTAATGACGTAGGCGATTGGGTTTGGGACGGCGGTGATGATGAAGGAGTTAGAGTAGGTATTCGCAGTAGTAGTGTAGTCTGCGCGGAGACCGAGGGAGATAGTATAGTTGTTTGCTGTAGGGTTAGCAACGCTAGTTGTATCTAGAGTGGAGGCGGTTGTGGTTGGAGCTGGGAGATAATTATTATTAGCTATTGAATTAAACTTACTCGGTTTGTAGCCCCATTGTCCGTTTAGGTTTGTGTTGGAGGTTGAAGAAAAATCTGTTTCACTAGTTGCGTTAGCGAGAGAGGTTAGGAAGTTCTGTTTAGTGCTATCATAGAGCTTCCCTTCATCATCATTCCCGGAAATAGTAAGTGTGTAGCCAGAGAAGTTATTAGTAGTAACAGAAAAGGCAGCAGAGTTGTCCGTGGTTGAAGAAGCAAAGGTTCCCGTATTAGAATTCACATCAAGTTCCACAGAAGCAGCAGAGCTAGAAACGTTCAAAGTGAGAGATGAACTCTGAACAGTTCCAGTTACCGCTTCTGTGTTCTGCTCGCCCTTACTTATTGGAAAAAGGCACGTAAGAGCGAGCAAAAGAAATGTAAAGGCGGACAATAATCCGGTCTTATTAATACTACTTGTTAACTTAATATAGTGATTGTTCTTTAGACTAAACTTTGCGCTTAGACTTAACTTTCCCCCTTGATTGTTTGCTGTTTGTATGGCCTTCATTTTTACCTCTGCTTATTACCTCTCTTGTTATTAAGCCCGCGAGACACCACCATCTATAACAAAAATGGCACCACGAGGGTGCAACAGTTAAAATATCTGTATCGATGAATCAACACAGTATCTCGACCACCTCACGGTGCCATTGTTGATGCCGTGCCGAATCAATAAAATAAGGTTCATCTTACTACAAATATTTTAACTGTTGCATTTTAATTATAGCACACAAAAGCATTTTGCAAGGATTTTTGTGGACTTTTTGCTCATTTTCGCGCCGCCGTGTTATTATGAGTATGATGGGCATCAAAAAGCACAACTATAAAAATTCGCACAATCGCCGGTATGAACACAGCGAACGTGCGATGCAAAGCGCAATTCTGAAACTACTGAAGCGGCATCGCGGGAGGCTCACGGCGCGGCAGGTGGCAAAGGCGGCGGGGCTGTCCCGGCAGACAATTTACAACCACCACCCTAACATCAACCAAGCGATCAGCAATAATGAGGAAACGCTGCTGCTGGAGTTTTCGTCCGGGCTGGACGACCAGCTCAAGCTCCTCTCCAGAACCACGGCCAATCCCAATGGCCGTATTTTTTATGCGATCCTCATTTTTATGACCCGGCACAAGGAAATTTTCTGCCAGATCTGCGCAGACCGCAACAACCAAGGGCTGCTCTATAAAATTGTGGAGGCGGTGTATCCAAGACTGGAGATTACATGGCTGCCGATAGGGGTGCCAGCACCGGAGGCGGGCAGCGAGCGGGTCGAGGCATATATCCATAAATGTGTCGGGATCATCCGCAGATGGGGCGAAGATACGCACTGCGATGTCCGGCGTGGAGGCCGATGCGTGAACAGCCTGCTCCAAGCGACAGCAGAGGCCGCGAGGAGCAGGCCGCAGTAAATTAAATGTTCTCGTTTTGTGGAGGCAAAGCAATGAGCCACCAATCAGTATCTTCGTCAGTAATTAGTTCCTGTAATTTTCGCCATCGTTCATTGTCATCGTCAATATCAGTCAGCCAAATATCAATCGCCGCACGCGCAGCTTCACATAGTGTTTCTTCTACCGGTTCTTCCATCACGCCGGTACATTCACTGCGATGAATGTGTCCAACAAAATATTTTTTATCCCCCTTAGTGTATTGTTTCGGCGCTTGACAAGCCCGATATACGATATCGCAGTTAAGCATCACGGCCAGTTGTTCGCACACGATATCACGAGAACTGTAGCCTGAAAACCTAGAAATATACCCTTGTTTTTCTAACTCGTGGCGAAATTTGAAGAACTTTCTCGTGAAATCCTCATCGTTTAGCGACAGAACATCCATCAAAAGTGAGTCCATTTCCGGTCCAAACTTAAAATGGCATTCTACCCGTTCAAAATAATCATCACCTACGCATATCAGGGATTCAGATTTTTTGTTGCTATCGACTTTTTTCAATCCCAGTTTAATGCAGATTGAACGGAACAGTACCTCTCTGGCTGCCTCTTTGTTGTCAGCTTTACGATGCGCCGATGTTAATAATAATGGCGTAAAAAATTCACTATGCCACTTGAACTTTTCTTGAACGGTCATCTCGTCAAAGATAATTTCCCTTAAAAGCGGATGAGTATAGACATTCGTCTTATCCCACTCAATCAGGGAGCAAGATTTCAGTTTCTGAATGAGTTTGTTTCGGCTTATCGGGTCCCTTAAAGCGGGATGCAGGTAATCAGCGTCAACAACTCTGGCATCAATCATCTCAGAATCCGGCTCCTGTGTGGGGGCGTCTTGAAGCTGTATATTTCTTAGTTTCACATATCCGTTTCCCAGCTTTTCTTCAATAAGGTATTCTCTGATTTTATGCTGTTCATCAAGCAACCTTACTATCTCGCAACCGTCAAATGGATCATGGTAAACGTGGTCGTAATATGTTGTTTCCGGCTGTTCTTCAACTGCTTCAAGATAATCTTTTAGGGGGAGTGCATTAACATTCAAACTGGCAAGGCGGTGTAGAAAATCTACCGCCACAATATCGTCTTTCAACTTGTCCAAAGTGATATGGAATGCTTTACGGACAGTTTGTTCCGCAAGATCCCCGTCATCCTGATCGAACAGCAGCATACCTTTTTCTTCCCAAAGATCAAGATACTCCCGATAGGAACTACAATATTCCCGAATATAGGCCGCCGCATATTGTAATGCCAGCGGTAGATAACCAAGTTTCTCAGCCAGTTTATCTACATCACTATTCGCTTCAAAGCCCGAAACCTCCGCAAGCAGCCGACCGGCCAGCTCGGGAGAAAATACGCCTACGGGTATCCGCGCAGCGCCCATGAAATCCTTGTTGCAGCGCGTGGTGATCAGGATATGGCCATTATTTTTTGGCAGATAACTTTCCAGCAGTTTTTTTGCTTTACCAGCCCCCTCATTGGCGCTGTCCAGATAGTCGGCATTGTCATAAATAAGGAGCCAGTCATTCCGCTGCTCGAAGCAGGAAAGAAATGCGATACGGATGTCACCTTCATAATGCCATCCTATCCTTTGCAAAATGTCTGCACAACTCTCTCTTATTGACTCCGCATCAGACGCTTCGATCCAAGCTGTAATACCATAAGCGAACTGATGAGTATAGGCGTACTGTTTCGCAATCTGCGTTTTCCCTACGCCAGCCATACCGTAAATAAGCTGCAGGTTCTTTTTCTTTTTGAAATTCTTCTCTATCTGTTTAAGGATGTCTTCTCGCCCTATAAATGTTGGATTTTTAAGGCCAAAATTGATGCCCCGCAGAGACTCGGTAATCAAATACGAGGGCTTCGGCAATTTCACCTGTAAACGATTTGAGCCAACTCGGGATTTCTCCAGATGTTCTCTTTTTGCATCCGCAAAATATTTCTCCGCCATCTCTCCTTTGGAGATATTCCCAAGAAAGAAAAGCTCCATTTCCCGATAATACTTATTTTCAGGCGGTGTTAAATCCCTATCGAGGTCATTCGGATCACGGGACGATGTCTCTTTCGCTTTTTTCTCGATGAAATTTGATTCCCGTATATATTTTAAACGCCGCTCGGTCAACTCCAACGCATCGTATCCTTCCAACAGCCCCAATGAACATAAAACGATGTCGGATTCCTCACCGATACCAAATCTGTCAAAAGTGAGTTTTATCAAAAGTGCTTTTGCAGCATCCGCAGTCATTGCTCTATAATTGACGTCTTTTTCGTCAAGAAGAATCTGCGCAGCCCCCAGCACATCCATTGTCTTTCGTGCATATTTAGCCAGAAACTCTTCAAACTCGCTACGCTCATCAGCCAATTCCACCGCCCCCTTTCACTCTATCATTATACTTGTTTTTGTAACCTTTTTCAACGAGGAGCAGGGGTGAGTATACGGTTCTTATGGTACTGAGTACATCAAGGTTTGGGAGGCCTAATTGGTAAGCAATAACCCCTAGCTCTCGTGCGTGAGCACGGGGGCTTTTCTTTTTTGGGGAGATTTCGACTTTTCACGACCTTTCCCGACTTTTTCGTTTTGGTGCATTCGGGTCTGATACACTGATCCCGACGTCAAAAAAAACACAAGTCCTCGCGAGGCAGAAAGGATTTTAATTATGAGTACATATCAAATGCAGACCGTTCCGTATGGCACCACGTATGCCGCCCCTGTGTATCAGGACGAGGCGCTGAACCAGAACGTCTCCAAGCTGGCCGAGACCAGCTTGGCTCTGGCGGAGCACGCCTCCCTCCAGATGCAGCTGTACACTGCACTTACCCAGCAGATTATGAGCAACACCGCCGCCCTCGCAGCCAGCGAGGAATTCTTTAATCAAACTGCACCCGCTGGCCGTGAAGAGTACAGGTTCATCGTTCAGGCATACTCGCGTCTGGCGATGAAGGCCATTTGGACGGGAGGTGAAGCGTGATGTACGACAGAGATTTGTTCATCGTTTGGGCTATTGTCTTTGTTGCTGTTATCATAGGAGCTATTTTTGAGCACCGTCGGGAGAAAGAGAAAATGCGTAAGAAGAAGGAGCAAGCCGCCGAGGTCAAGCCGGGGCCGGTCGAAGAGCCTGTTGAGATCGTGCCGCAGCCGGAGAGCCCGAAGGTGACCGCTCTGCGGAGTGCCGCCCGGCAGAGCCTCCAGATCAACCTCTTGGCGCTGGAAGCTGAAAAACAGATGGCCGAGATCGCCCGCCTCCACCGCACGGACACCACCATCCGGCGCAACCCACAGAGCGACCCCTACTACCGGCGGGCGGAGTGGACGCAGGACGGTGAAGATTGGCGTCAGGACCGGTTTTGAGCCGTTTTCAGACTATTTCCGGTATTGAATCAAAAAGAATTGGACACTTTGTCAAAATCTTTTTGATTCCATCGGCGCGGATTTTCGTGCCGCATGGTATAAACGGGAAAACGCCCAATTACAAAACATTTTAGACAGGAGTTCAAATATATGGAAAAACACAAGATTGAGAGAACGGCCCCGGCGATCTGCCGGGTGCCAGAGAATATCCCAGATATCCAGAAGTTCAAATGCATAGTAGGAGATCCAGCATGGATGAAGAACCAAGCGTCTGCGGGCGGGTACGGCGGTGCGTTAAACCACTACGACCTCATGACGTTAGACCGCATCAAAAATATGCCTGTGGCAGACCTTGCGGATGAAGACGCCCACCTCTACCTGTGGGTGACCAATTCCAACATCGACGAGGGCCTCGAAGTCATCAAAGCCTGGGGTTTCCGCTACATCACCATGTTCCACTGGATCAAGCCCAAACTGGGGGTAGGCAACTACCTCCGGAACGCCAGCGAGACCTGCCTGTTTGCCGTGCGGGGCAAACTGCCGCCGAAGTGCCGGACGCAGATCAACTGGCTCATCGGCTACCCCACAGCCCATTCTGAGAAACCGAGAGAATTTATCAGCATTGTAGAGCGTGTATCACCGGGGCCTTATCTGGAGCTGTTCTGCCGGAAGCGTCCTGCCAGCAGTGAAAAGTGGTACTGCTGGGGAAACGAGGTGCAGGCCAGTCATTATGAACCTGCCGGTGCGGACATCTTCATCCCCGGCTATCCTGTTCCCAAATACTCGTTTGAACATAACGACGAAACCACAGACCAGTCTATCGTCAAACCTGATGAGACCAAGGAGGAGGTGTGATGCATGAAATCCAGCAAGGAAAAAGACAAGGACAAGAGCGACACGGATCGCGGTCTGTTCGGGAAACTCGTGGAGGGCGTAATTGTCTTCTGTATCTGCGTCTTCGCCCTCAAGATCGCTATCGAGGCCCTGATCTGCATCCGCGTCCCCTTGATCGTTATCGGAGTAACCGCCGTCATTATCATCATTATCTATCGCACCTACAAATGGCGGAGGGACAGAGATGACTACTAAGGAGCTCATCTGGCGGGAGGTGTTTATCCAGCGTCCCTATGAAATGGAAACGCTGTTCAATATCCTCACCCACATCGCCGCGCTCACTTCCCGTGGGCCGGTGGTGTGGGAAGCTCGGTGCAAGGCTGGCCGGATGCGGTATCTTGTCGGGACGCCCAAGTGGTCTGTGGGCCGGGTGCAGGAGGTGTTCAAGGCCCACGCTAATGTCCAGTTCACCGAAAACGTCCAGCGGGAGCCAGTTGCGGAGGCGCGGAAGGTAAAAATCTCCAAGCCGGTGCTTTCCCTCAATACCGAGGTGTCCGCCGCTATGATTCGGGCTACCCTCGCCGCCATGACGGGTGCCAAGTCTGACGCAGAATGTGTTGTCCAAATCGTGCTGGGGGCAGCTTTTGCCCCCAGCACCACCCCTAAAAATCTGCCAGACCCCAACGCCACCTGGCTCCAAGCAATGCTCGGCAGCGTCCACAACGCCTCACCGGAACAGAGAAAGGCTGTCCGGGAAAAGGCGGAGCAGTACACCTATGATGCTGTCATCCGCATCGGCATCTCTGGTAACCACACCAACACCCGGCTGCACAACATCATCTCCGCGCTTCGCACACTGGAGTCCGCCGGGGTACATATCCGTACCGATAAGGAACAGCCGGAGCATTTGAATGCCGCATCCCTGCCGTGGATGATGCCGCTGAGATTATCCGTAAAAGAACTGGCCTGTTTTCTACTGCTCCCCGCCGGGGAGGAAGAACTGCCGGGAACGCCAGGGCTGCACCCCAAGCTGCTCCTGCCGCCTAAGTGGTACAGGGAGCCGAGATTCGCCTCAGAAAAGCGGCATTTTGCTACTACGCTGGACACCGAACCGAAGTCGCTTAGTATCGCACCCAAGGACGCCTTGGAGCACACGATTCTCCTCGGGCCTACCGGCAGCGGCAAAAGTACCGCCATGCAGCATTTGATTTTATCGGACATCCGCGCCGGACGCAGCGTTCTCGTCCTCGATCCAAAGGCCGACCTCGTGACAGACCTGTTAGAGCGTATCCCGGAGGAGCGGAAAGAAGATGTGGTTGTTATCGACCCCTCCGATCCCTCGCCGGTAGGCTTCAACCCCTTGATGTACAACAAAGACCCCTCCCTTACGGCGGACGCCATCCTTGCGGTGTTCCAAGAGTTGTTCGCCCAGAACTGGGGCATCCGGTCTGCCGATGTACTCGGCGGCGCACTGCTCACACTGGCACAGATAAAGGGAGCCAATCTCTTGTGGCTGCCCCAACTACTTACAGATAAGCACTTCCGGCAAAAAATCGTCAGCCAAGTAAAAGACCCCATCGCTTTAGAGCCGTTCTGGCGGCATTACGACGCGATGAAGGACTCAGAGCGGCGCACCGAGATCGCGCCGGTGTTGAACAAGCTGCGGCAAATCACCTACCGTCCAGGACTTCGCAATGTTCTTGGGCAGTCTGAACCAAAGTTTTCTCTGGCGGACTTATTCCTGAAACGACGGATCGTTTTAGTACCGCTGAATCGGGGCTTAATCGGGGCGGAGTCGGCTCGTTTGCTGGGCAGCCTTATCGTGGGCCTAACCTGGACGCTCGCCCTCTCACGGGCCAACGTCGCGCCGGAGAAGCGGCATATGGTCTCGGTCTATGTGGACGAGCTGCAGGACTATCTGTCCTTACCTACCTCCTTCTCGGATGCACTGGCACAGGCCAGAGGGCTGGGCGTGGCCTACACTGTGGCGCACCAGTACCGGGGCCAGCTCCCGCCGGACATCAAGGCTGGGATCGACGCCAACTGCCGGAACAAAATCATCTTCGGTCTGAACAGCGATGACGCCAAGGATATGGCGGCCCAGGCACCGGAACTTGAGGCTCTGGACTTTATGACCTTGCCCCGCTACCAAATCTACACCAGCTTCCAGTCCGGCGGCAGAAACACTGGCTGGATCAGCGGGCAGACCATGCCGCCCGCCCCGCCCATCCGGATGGCGGCGGAGATCAAGGCGGAGAGCATGAGGCGCTATGGCGTTCCCGCCGAGGAAACCGAGGCCGCCCTCATCCGCCTGATGACCCGCCCTGAACCGGAGCCAGATCCGGCAGTAACGGAAGCGCCTATCGGGCGCAGAAAGAAACTTTAACCTATGGAGAACACCATGAAAGAAAACCATAAAGCAAGCAAAAATCAACTATCCACCCCTGTTTCCGGCCCATCCAATCGCCCATCCACTCGCCCGGAGTTTGGCGGCGAGAAAGTGCCGGAGACATCGGAGGTTTCTAAAACAAAGGGAGGCGGCTCTATCCCCTTACAGGGGATAGCATCCCACTCGGCGGCGGCGCGCCCCGTCAAGTCCAAGAACACCAAATTGACCCGCCAGCAACTGGAGGAAATCGAGGCGCGCTTATCCGCCCGTGACCATGCTGTTTTGCAGGCCATCCGCAAATACCGCTTTCTCACCTCCACGCAGATTGGGCGGCTGTACATCACGGATTGCAGCACCAAGACCTCGCAGACCCGGCAGCAGAATCTTCTGCTCCAGCGGCTCGGCGGCCACGGCCTTATCCGTCCGCTGGAGCGCCGGGTAGGAGGTTACGGCGGCGGCTCCACGGTACAAGTCTGGCATCTCACCGAGGCGGGACAGCGGCTGCTCGTCCTGCACGACCCCGACACGCAGCCCCGCAAACGGTTCTCCGAGCCGTCCGCAATGTTCCTGCACCATACCCTAGCCATTGCCGAATGCGCCATACAGCTTATCTGCCTCTGCCGGGACAGCGAAGACCTCTCGCTGGAGCTGGTAGACGCGGAACCCTCCTGCTGGCGGAAGTACCGGGATGACAACCACACCTGTTACTTGAAGCCAGACCTCTTTGCGGTCACAAGTTATGACGGCTACGAAGACCGATGGTTCATTGAAATGGATCTGGGCAGCGAGTCCATGCCGCAGGTGTTGGAAAAATGCAATGCGTATCTCCGCTATTACTACACCGGGTTGGAACAGAAAGCTACCGAGATGTTCCCACTGGTGGTGTGGATCGTAAAGGACAGCCAGCGCAAGGAAAATCTAAAAGCCTGTATCCGGGAGAACTTACAGGGGCATCCCAAAATGTTCCTCGTGATTACCCCGGACGAACTGGAGAAGATGCTCCGCCAGTTTATTGACACCAAGGAGCTCTGCTGATAGAGATTTGCGGTATGTAAGTGGCGGACTTCAAAGCCTGCCCGCTTACATACCGCAAGCCCCCAATTCCCAAAACAAACCAATCTGCCCCGTAAGGGGTACCAGAAATATCAACTTTAATCACAGGAAGGAGGAAAATCATCTTGCGGTAAGTCACCGCACCCTCGCCGGGAGGCTCTCGGCAGCACCTTAACAAGCAAGGAAAACCACAACAGCGTGGCCGCGATGTACGCAAAATCTCTGCGTGCATCGCAGAGCCAGCGTACATACGCGCCAACAAAAAGGAGGCGAGTATGTAAAAATGTTCAGCAACAAATTCGGCATTGAGATCGAGTTCACCGGCATCACCCGGGAACAGGCGGCGGAGGCCGCCGCGAAGTTCCTGGGCGGATCGCTGCGGGTGGCCGGCGGGTACTACGGTACTTATGAGGTCGTTACCCCGGACAGACGTATCTGGAAGTTCATGTCCGATGGCAGCATCAATTGCCAGAAAAAACAGGGCAGCCGGATCGTCAATGCCGGAGGCAGCTACAGCGTGGAGCTGGTCAGCCCTGTCCTTACCTACCGTGAGGACATCGCTGCGCTCCAAGGGCTTGTTCGCCGTCTCAAAAAGGCCGGGGGCTTTGCCAACGACTCCTGCGGCATCCATGTCCATCTGGACGGCGGCAACCATACGCCCCGGAGCTTGTGGAACTTTGTGAACCTCGTTGCCTCGCGCAACGATCTGTTCTACAAAGCTCTCCAGATTCCTGCGGAGCGGATGCGCTACTGCAAAAAGATGGACGCCTATATGGTACAGAAGTTGAACGAGGTCAAGCCCAAGACCTTTGAGGCCATCGAGCAGGTTTGGTACAGCCAGTATCGCGGAATCCGCGATACGCACTACCACGACAGCCGCTACCACTTTCTCAATCTGCACAGCTTCTTCCACGGCAATCACACCGTGGAGCTGCGGGGCTTCAACAGCACGCTCCACGCCGGGAAGGTGCGGGCCTACATTGTGTTTGCTCTGGCGATGAATCATCAGGCGCTGACACAGAAGTATGCCAGCTACCGCAAGGTACAGTCCGAGAACGAGAAGTTCGCCATGCGGGTGTATCTGGTTCGCATCGGACTCTCCGGTGATGAGTTCAAAAGCTGCCGCCAGCACCTCTACGAACACTTGGACGGCAACGCCGCTTGGCGTTACGGCTCCAAAGAGAACTGCAGAAGCAGAAGGAGGTGCTCCGATGAAGCTTCAGTTTCAGAAGATGAAACGCAGCATTAAGCACTTCCTGCGAGACTTTTCTTCCATATTTGAGGAATATGAGGAAATCGACCCCGACGGCGCACCGTTCTGCTATTCCCCTGTGTCACACAAAGTCGATGTGGAGCTGACGTTCACTCTCACCAATGACGACATCGAAAGCATCATGCGCACAGCCTTAAAGGGCGGTGTCAAGCGTTGGTGTAGAAATGTGGAGTTGGCCATCGGCTGGACGGATTGTCCTCTGCATGAGCAGATCCCGCGTTATGGAACTTTGCGTTTTTGCGATATGAATGACAATATCCACGACCTGACGCTGGAAAAGTTTCTGGCGGGTTTCCGCCTGTTTTATATAAACGGCGGAGAGGTAGAGCGAAAAGCCGAGGGGCGGATAGACATCCGCGACATCGGGAAATCCGAAGCGGACGCCATAATCCAATACGCTCTGTTCGGCAAAATCATCCATGACTAAGGGGGTTGGCGTATGTGGCATGAAGGAGTGATCGGCATCCCGAGTGAAGATGGGAAATATACCAAGATTCACTATTGGGTCAAATCTTATGACGAACCAAGCAAAGTCTTTGGCATCGACGGTGGGCGGATCAGCAAACTCTCACTGAAACAAAACGGCGAGTATGTGGCGAATTATGACCGTGGCTGGGATAAGCGCCCCGCCACACCGGAAGCCGAAGCTGCCTATGCGATCCTGTTGAAAGAATACAACTGAGGAGGAAGATATCATGTTGAAAGAAAACGGAAAACTCTATATCGCCTATGGCTCCAACCTCAATCTGGAGCAGATGCGCCACCGCTGCCCTACGGCAAAGGTGGTTGGCACAGTCAGCTTGGAAGGTTGGAAGATGACCTTTCGGGGGAAGGGCAATGGCGTCGCTACCATTGAACCCAGCGAAAACGACAGCGTCCCCGTCCTGATTTGGCGGATTATGCCTCGGGACGAACAGGCGCTGGACACCTACGAGGGCGCGCCCAGCTTCTACCGCAAGGAAACGATCCCTGTGGAGCTGGACGGCGAAACCGTCCAGGCGATGGTCTACATCATGAACGACGGTCATCCCCTCTCGTCCCCCAGCAAGGGGTACTATGCCACCATTCTGGAGGGCTATCAGGATGCCGGTTTTGACCCCGCTATTCTGAAATGTTACGCCGATGCGACGAAAAAGGAGGAACGCATTATGACGGACACCATTCGTGAGCAGATCATGGCTATCCGCGACAGCGGCGAAACCAATATGCTGGACGCCCGCATGGTACAGGTCATCGCCAACCGCGAGGGCTACTACGAGCTGGTGTGCTTTATCGAAGACCACCGCCGGGAGTATGTTCATTTCATCTTTACGGGCGAAGAAAGCTGAGGTGACCATCGTGACCATTTACTACGATGTCACCGGCAGTGAGCGCAAACGGCTGGCGCAGGCGCTTGGAGCGATCACGCTTTGGGAGCCGGTCTATGCCGGAGCACCCAGCTTCGCCTACAAGGTCGGCAACTACACCGTGGATAAAAACGGCGCAATCACTTGTCCGGCTTCGTCCACACAGGAGATGATCGACCAAATCATTGCCAAACTCAAGGAGGAGGGCTTTGCCCCGGAATCCGTTGAGGGGGATGCATTTACCGTTTCTCTGCCGTGTAATCTGTTTGCGCCGGAGGCGCTGGATCGGCTGCAAGAGATCATTGGCGGGAAAGCGCCGCTGTTCAGCAAGGCGTTCCAGAACGAGCACATCTCTTTTGAGATTGAGGAAGACAAGCTCTGTTTTCCGTGGTTTCACCTGCACGGCTTGGACGGCGAAGCCGAGGCTTACAGCCGCTTTATCTGCGCCCTCGGCAAGATGGCGCGGGAACGACAGCGGATTACCGCAAGGCCCTACACCGGCACCAACTATAAGTTCGCCATGCGGCTGTTTCTCGTACAGCTTGGGCTGAAAGGCCCGAAGTATAAGCAGACCCGGAAGATTCTTCTGATGAACCTCTCCGGCAACAGCGCATGGAAAAATGGTGCGCCGGAAGAACATCGAGGGGAGGTGTCTGAATGAACGGTTTTCCAAGCAGAGAAACGGTGGAGCGTCTGCGGAAGACGTATCCCCAAGGCACACGGGTGGAGCTCATCTCCATGAGCGACCCTTATACCAAGCTGAAGCCCGGAGACCGGGGGACAGTCTCGTTTGTGGATGACATCGGCACGGTGTTCGTTTGCTGGGACTGCGGTTCCGGCCTCGGTGTCGCCTATGGCGAAGACCATATCCGCAAAATTTGAGTGGGCGTACCTTACCATCCCCGGCCTGTCATGGGCTGGGGATTTCTAAAAAGGAGGTTTGATTTTATGACAGCAAGACAATTAGAACAGATTGCCGCTCTTAGAGAGCGGAACTATCCATACAGCTTTATTGGACGGGTACTGACTCTTTCCCCGAACACGGTAAAGTCCATCTGCCGCCGAAAGGGCTTCAGGGCATCCGGTTCGCGCAAGACCAAATGGGAGAAAACAACGGCTGTTTTGTGTAAAAACTGCCGGAAACCGCTGCCAGCAGATATGCGGAGCGACGCTGTTTTCTGCTGCGAATCCTGCCGGACGGAGTGGCGGCGCAGTAACCGAAAAATCGTCCGGAAATAGTCTTGACTGTTCTCTTAAGGAGAGTGATGAATGGTGTTAGGAGGTAAAAATCCATGAAGATAACAGAATTGCCCGCAAAACCAAAAGAACGGCAGATCACCCGTGTAGCGGCCTACGCCCGTGTTTCGTCCGATAAGGATGCCGCGTTTCATTCACTGGAGGCACAGACGGAATACTATGAACAGTATGTCGCCGCTCATCCAGACTGGCAGCTTGTTGGGATTTACTCAGATAACGGGATTTCTGGAACAACCATCAGCCGCCCAGAGTTCCAGCGTATGCTGCAGGACTGCCGGGACGGGAAAATTGACCTTGTGGTCACCAAATCCGTGACCCGGTTTGCCCGGAATACGGTGATTCTGCTGGAAACCATCCGCGAACTGAAACGGCTGGGTGTGGACACCTATTTTGAGAAAGAGGATATGCACAGCATCAGCCCAGACGGTGAGCTGCTGGTTACACTCCTCGCTATGTACGCCGAAGAGGAAGCAAGGTCTGCCAGTGAAAACCAGCGTTGGCGAATCGTCAAGCGGTTTGAAAACGGTGAGCCCTGGGTTGGTAAAATGCTCGGCTACAGACTGGAAAATTGCCAGCTGGTCATTGTGCCGGAGGAAGCTGAAATTGTTCGGCAGATTTTCTCGGATTACCTTTCCGGCCTTGGACAAGCCAACATCGCTAAAAAGCTGAAATTACAGGGTATCTCTCCGGCCAGTGGTAACACATGGTCAAGGACATCCATCCGTGCTATTCTCATGAACGAAAAATATACCGGCAGCATGATTTTACAAAAGACCTACCGCAAGGATTTCAGAACGAAGAAGACTTTAAACAATCATGGAGAAAAACGGAAATATTTTGTGGAGCACAGCCATGAGGCCATCATAGATCAGGAGACATTTGATTTGGTGCAGGCAGAAATGGCTTGGAGGGCCGTGAAATACGATCACACCCCTAAATCCACCCAAAGCGAACCGCACCTGTTCTGCGGCATTCTGCAGTGCGGCTTCTGCGGGCATCACTATAAGTACTATCGTACTAACGCAAAGAAATACGACAAATCAGTATGGGCGTGTCCAAATTATTACACAATGGGCAGGAACATCTGCCCAGCGCAGAAAATCCCGGAGGACATTTTAATCGAAAAAACGCTGAAGGTATTGGGTGTACCCGCGTTGAACCGAGAGATCCTGCTGGAGCGGGTGCGGCAAATTATTGTCGCCGCACACAACCAACTGCGGTACATCCTGCAGGATGGTACAGTGGTTGATGTTCAGTGGCGGCACCGTTCTCGCAAAGAAAGCTGGACGCCGGAAATGCGGGAGGCTGCTCGCCAGCGAGCTTTAGCCCGTCACGGAAAGGAGGATAAATGAGTACAGAGCGCAAAGTTACAATTATCGAACCAATTTCGCAGAAAGTAGATGCGGAAAGCACTACTGTGCCGGATAAGCTGCGCGTTGCCGCCTATGCTCGTGTCTCTACGGAGCAGGACGAGCAACAGTCCAGCTATGAGGCTCAAGTGGACTTCTATACCCGCTACATTCAGAGCAACCCTAACTGGGAGTTTGTATCCGTATTCGCAGATGAGGGCATCACTGGCACTAACACGAAGAAGCGGGATGGCTTTAATCTGATGATCCAGAAAGCCTTGAACGGTGAAATTGATTTAATTCTCACCAAATCTATCTCCCGTTTTGCCAGAAACACCGTGGATACGCTCCAGACGGTTCGCGAGCTCAAGGCCGCCGGTGTGGAGGTGATCTTTGAAAAAGAAAACCTACATACTTTCGACCCCAAATGCGAGGTGATGCTCACCATCATGAGCTCGCTGGCACAGGAGGAAAGCCGCTCCATCAGTGAAAACGTCCGTTGGGGAAAGCAGAAAAGTATGCGGGACGGTAAGGTTACTATGGCATATTCCCATTTCCTCGGCTACCGCAAAGGTGAAGATGGCCGCCCGGAGATTGTGGAAGAAGAAGCGGAAGTTGTCCGCCAAATCTACTCAATGTTCCTGTCCGGCAAGACCATCCGCCATATAGCAGAGCACCTTACCCTCCAAGGCATCCCAACGCCATCCGGCAAAGTGAAATGGTCTGTAAGCACAGTGAAAAGCATCCTCACCAACGAGAAATACAAGGGTGACGCTCTGCTCCAAAAGACCTATACGGTGGACTATCTCACTAAGGAAGTCCGCAAGAACGACGGCACAATGGCGCAGTATCTGGTGGAAAACTCTCATGAACCGATCATTGAGCCGGAGGTTTTCGATATGGTGCAGGAAAAGTTAAAACGGCACTGTGCGAACAGAAGCAAGATTCGCAGCAGCCACCCTTTCGCAAACTGCATCATCTGCGGAGACTGCGGAGCGTTCTACGGCCACAAGGTCTGGCACAACCGCAACAATACTGAGCGGTACAATGTTTGGTATTGCAACCATAAGTATGGAAACGGCAAAAGATGCCAAAGCCCCGTCATCAACGAAGAACAAATCAAGGAAGCCTTTGAGATGATTCTGGCAGGGCATGACACTACCGGCAACTCAAGTTTCACTGAAAAGCTCTGGCGAGAATTGGTGGACACGGTCATGGTTTATCCCGGTTTCCGCTTCATCTTCCATCTGAACGATAGATCTGAAGTCGAGGTCATCCTCGCCAAATAACCGTTCCTTACGGACCTTATTTCAAAAGCGTCGCAACTCTTGCGGCGCTTTTTTCGTGAAAATAAGACAATGATATATGATATAATATAAAATATGGCAAATTCCGATTTCTTAAGACACAATTCAAATCAACATATAATCAAGAATTCAAAATCACAAACAATGGACAAGAACATCATTGTTGCCACAAATAATACGATTGATATGCTTACGCTTAAATATCCGAATTTAGAGTTCTCTTGGAAAAAGACATTGCGTGTTGCAGATATAATTGCAATGCTTTCACGGCAATATCCAGAATACGCCAATATATTTGGAAAACCACTAGAATCAAGTTTTATTTCACCAGACGGCGGCTTTTTATTTGCTACGAATAAGCAGGGGCAACGACGACTCATTTTGGTTTCAGAAGTGAAACGACAAGGGACGAATGACGCAAGAGAAAAAGAGGGATTAAAGAAACAAGCATTGGGGAATGCAATTGAAAGGCTTGGTAAGAACTTGATTGGGATTCGTGCCATTTTTAAGAACGAGGGAGTCCTTCCATTTGTGTGCTTTGGACATGGGTATGATTTTATGCCCGGCTCATCTATCTTGGATCGAGTATTGACCATGAATGAATTCTTTCCATTAAATAAAATATTTGTAGAAAAGAATTATCTCCCATTTGAGCCAGTTACGATGCTTTTTAGATATGAGGAGTGGACTGTAGAGGAAATGGAAAAATATTTATTGCTAATTGCCGAAAAAGCAATTCAGTATCGATTCAATGGCTAAAACTTTTTAATCAGCCACAGCAGCTCTTTAACTTTGCTATTTCGGTTACATAAATTTCTGGAGCCTCTATATGTGTTGTAGTCTTGCTCTAAAAGCCTCCAACTCCCGTGTTTTTCGATTATCCCCTTAAAAATTTCGAATGGGACAATTCCCTCGTTATTGTAGGATATAAGGACATATTTTGCCTTTGTATTTGCAATCAAATCTTCGAAAGCTTTTTCAGCAGGCTTTTGTTTGTTGTAGGCGGATCGCTGCCAATCTGACGCTATCCCGCTAACTCCATTTTGTATTTCTACAGGTTTTCCGCCATTGATAATATTAAGCATAAAATAGTTTGAACCATATGGATGTTGATTATACGGTGGATCATAGTATGCCAAATCAACTGGTGGAAGCTCTTTCACGAGTTGATTCGTATCGGTGCAAAAAACAATTGTTTTATTAGACACCTTAGAAAATCGCGGCATTTTAAGCAATATGTCCCCTTTTATTCTCTCTAGTGCATTCTCTCCCGCGCCACCAAAATGCCCTATTCCATTTTTCTTATGGAATCCCTTAAATACTCCAGAAGTATTGTTATGTATAGATGCTTGGACAATGAGTTCTGCAAGGCAAAAAATACGCAAATCCTCATCTATTTCGGTTTCAATTAAATGTCTGATGTTATCAATCGCCAAAGCATTATTGTGAGTATAGAAAACTCTTTCACCCGGCTGGATATCATCATCATTTTTCGGAGCATAATTTTGCGAAATGAAGTACGGAGATTTAGTTGGTGATAAACGATTTTCGTTGAGGTAATCAATGGCTTTTAATAAGCGATTCATATCAACCACTTCGGAATTAGATAAAAAAGCGGTATTTACTGTTTTAGAATATTGTTCAAAATCATTTACATATAGAGTAGTTGTGTGCTGTTTTAGGAGTCTGGACACCACACCGCTACCAGCAAAACCGTCGAATGCTGTTATTTTATCAGCCTCAAGTTCTTTCTTTACTATTTCGATAGCGGAATTAATGAATGGAAGCAGTTTTCTCTTATTGCCTAGATAAGTAATCAAATGGGTGGAAAAATAAGAATCATTAAAATCAATGCTATCCCGATTCCATAGATAATGTGTATCTTCATCTGCCACTCATATAATCTTACCACAAAGCAAAAAACAAACAAGTGTACGCAAAACGAAGCTTCGGGTGAAATTGTCATCCATTTTTAGGTAGTGGTGTACTCATCTCAATCCTGCACCATTTTTGCACCAGAAACAAAAATAGCCGGTCAAAATTGGTGCAATCTGCTCACCTCGCCATTTCTGCTGATAATAACGTACACAATTTTGGTGCATAGTTCGTCTCTCTGTGCGCTTCGCAACAATATAAATCGGTACAAAAAGGCGGGACACCCCCGATTTAACAGGGGTGTCCCTAAACTCAATGTGACACCACTATGTTCTCCACAGTGACGTCCTAATATGGTGCGCGAGGCGGGACTTGAACCCGCACGTGCGTAATGCACACTAGAACCTGAATCTAGCGAGTCTGCCAATTCCACCACTCGCGCACATCGCTGCGCCCTGTTCAGCGCGAAAATTATAA